>OIYY01000139.1_pt1 | contig 55833 bp, 51 predicted proteins | sample 1588341 | NCBI WGS metagenome assembly OIYY01 (sample SAMN03283287) | human gut metagenome | biome: human-associated habitat; material: feces | host: Homo sapiens | place: Peru | collected 2012
TTTGAGAATTGTGGGAGCTGCTTTGCAGCGGAGCAATTCGTGGATATCAAGTTAGAGGCAAAATACCTTTTGACTCTAACATCATAATATTTCAATATGAAATAAATCAGGCAGATAAAAATTAACAAAGTACAGTTAAAAAACAAAGTGCAATTAAAACAACAGTATGCAATAAAAAACAGATACACAAGGAGTAGAAAAATGGAACAGAAACAACAGAATGAATTTACATTTGTAGAAGGCGGCGTATGTGCGGCACAGGGATTTGTGGCAAACGGTTTAAACTGTGGATTGAATCCCAATAAGGAAAAGAACGATCTGGCACTGGTATACAGCGAGACCATGTGCGATACAGCCGCTGTTTTTACGCAGAATAAGGTAAAGGGTGCGCCGATCCTGGTAACCAAAAAACATCTGGAACAGACAGGCGGAAAAGCGAGAGCCATCATCGCAAACAGCAAAAATGCCAATACCTGCAATGCGGACGGAGAAGAAAAAGCGGAACGGATGGCTGTGCTTGCCGGTCGTGTGCTTGGCATTCCGGCTAATGAGGTTATCGTGGCTTCGACAGGTGTTATCGGTCAGATTCTTCCGATGGAACCGATCGAAGCACATATAGATGAGCTGGCAGCAGGTCTTTCCAAAGAAAATCACGGAAAAGCCGAGTATGCGATCATGACAACCGATACCGTTATGAAGGAATGTGCTGTTTCATTTGAGCTAGACGGTAAAACGGTTACCGTGGGCGGAATGGCAAAGGGAAGCGGCATGATCCATCCCAATATGGCGACAACCCTTAATTTTGTCACAACCGATGCCGCAATCGACAGAGAGCTTTTACAGAAGGCGGTAAGCAAAATTGTCAAGATTACCTATAACTGTCTGAGTGTGGATGGAGACCAGTCTACCAATGATACTCTGTGCGTGATGGCAAACGGACTTGCGGGCAACAAACGTATTGATGCGGAAAACAAAGATTATGATACATTCTGCGAGGCTCTGTATCAGGTATTGATGAATCTGACCAGGATGCTTGCAAAGGACGGCGAGGGAGCAACCAAGCTTCTCGAATGTGAGGTAAAAGGTGCAAAGGATCTGGATACAGCTATTATCGTGGCAAAAAGTGTGATCCGCTCACCTTTGTTTAAATGTGCCATGTTTGGAGAAGATGCCAACTGGGGACGTATTTTGTGCGCGATCGGTTATGCAGAGGCTGATTTTGAAATTGACAAGGTGGACGTGGACCTTGCTTCTAAATACGGTACCGTTGCCGTGTGCCGCAATGGAGCAGGTGTTGCGTTTTCGGAAGAGGAAGCAGCCAGGATCCTGTCGTCTGACGAGATTTTTATTCATGTAGATTTAAAGCAGGGAACAGAAAGCGCCAAGGCATGGGGCTGTGATCTGACCTATGACTATGTAAAGATCAACGGAGATTACCGTTCTTGATAAGAGTTTCCCATGCTTTTATCCCATATGTCATGATATGATGATAATTACGGAACAAATCGGTTTGAACTGCTATGACGGATTGTTTCGTAATTATATTTTAAGGAGGTTTTCTTTTTATGGAAAACAGACATGAGGTGGGAGTTAGCAGAAAACAGATCTTGATTTTGGAGGATGAAAACCGGTTGTTAAACCGGCTGGTACGGCTTTTGGAGGAGTTGTGTCCGGGTGCGGAGATCTTTCGTACGGTTGAATTGGAGGAAGCTTATCATATGGCATTCGGAAAGCAGGTAGAACTGATTTTTATCCGGATGCACATGAATTGCCATTTTGATGATTCAAGGATCCATTTTATCGAGCGTATCAAAAAGAATGAGGAGTTTGCATTTGTTCCGATCATTCTGGTTTCAACAGATGAGCTGAATTTCCGGTATTTTTTAGGAGAACTGCATTGCTTTGGAATTATGGATCCACAGTTTGACAGAGAATATGCGATCCGCCTGATCAAAAAGGCGCTGCAGTTCAGACACCGGATCGCGGAAAAGCAGTATGCGTATTTTAAAACCGGAGGGGCGATTAAGTGTGTGAGGATTGCGGACATTTTATATATTGAGCATCATAAAAAATACGCGGTTGTCTATACACGTCTGGGGCAGTTTCGGCTGACGAACTGTTCCGGTAACAGCACAATGCAGAAATTTGAACATTATGATTTTATAACCTGCGCCAAGGGGATTGTTGTCAATATGCGCTGCGTTGCTGAGATAGATTTCAGAAAAAAATGCCTCAATTTTAAAGATGGGCAGACTGTTGTTGCATTTGGACAGAATTATTCCAAAAAAATTTATTCCTATCTGGATGCAACAGGAGTTATGTAAATCACATTGTGGTGACGGCAGGGTAAAATAAAACTTTTGTTTCAGAATGAAACAGGAAAGATATGCTGAAAGACGTGTTGTAAGACAGGATAGAAGATATGCTTTTGTATTTACTCTGCCTGAGTATTATGTCAACCACAGAACCAGTTTATAAAAAAAGACTGTCATTTTGGGGGGATTGGTGCCGGAGGTATCAATTATATGGTCTAAAGCCGGATTACGACTGTTTTTGGTATTTGGGACCCGGAAAACAGGCTTTGGGCATAAAAATATGGCTGGTCCTGTAAAAAAACAGATTTTTTTTCGGTGAGATTTGGTAAAAACTGCGATAATCGCGTAAAAACGACAGAAAATGACAAAAATCGACAGAGATAATGCGTAAAACAGGTATTTTTATGCTCAAAAATTGCGTATGTACGGAAAAATACAGGAATGTGTAAAAAAATATACCGGATTTTTGCTTTGGAAAAATGTTTTGAGAAAATGTTTTGAAAAAATGTGACAGATATATTTCAAAATATGTCATAATTTGCTATACTGATTTTAACTATGAAGAGTGGAGTTTATTATGATTCTGAAAAAAAAGTTTCACAATAAAAAATTATACAAAAAAATACTTCCGCTGTTGCTTGTTTTGTCCATGTGTCTGCTTTCGGGCTGCGGACAAAAAGAGGGTGATCAGACAAAGGCCGGCTTTTCCGCTATTGGGGAGTCGGATTATGATACGGCGATGCAGTGCTTTCAGGCCGCGATTGACGAGGGTGAGGATGCAGAGCTTGCTTATCGCGGAATTGGCATGACCTATCTTGGGATGGCGCAGTATGATGAGGCTGTTGATGCTTTTGAGACTGCTTTATCCAATGGCGGGCTGTTTGCCGGAGATTTGGAGCGCGATATCAATTTTTATATGGCTACCGCTTTATACAAAAATGGCAATTACACACGGGCCGGTGAGTTGTTGGATGTGATCATCAAAAGTCAGAAAAACAATGTCGATGCGCATTTTTTAAGAGGCTGTGTTGCTCTGGAAACCGATGATTACGAAAACGGCATTTACCATTTTGATAAGGCTATCGAAAATTCCAAGGATCAGCAGTCCATGAAGATCCGTGTTTTTGAAGAACTGGTTTCCAATGGCTATGAAGACAAGGGGAGTGAGTATCTGACCGGTATTTTAGATGACGGTTCCAAGCTAAGCGATTATGAGCAGGGTGTTGTGTATTTTTATTTAAAGGATTATGATAGTGCCAGAAATCATCTGGGACTGGCAAAACAGTCGGATACCAAAAATGCCGGCAATATCGTATACATGCTTGGTAAGACTTATGAGCAGCTTGGCGAGTACAATTATGCGAGTGTGCTTTATACCGAGTACCTGCAGGATCACACAGGCGATGCCAATATCTACAATCAGCTTGGCATCTGTCAGTTAAAGCTTGATGATGCAGCATCAGCTATTAAGTCTTTTGAGAGCGGACTTGAGCTTGGCAATACAGCCATGACACAGATTTTAAAATACAATCAGATCTGTGCCTATGAGCAGGCAACCGATTTTGACAAGGCAAAGACCTTATTGGATGAATATCTGGCGGCATATCCGGATGATGAGGCTGCTCAGAGAGAAGCTGTATTTTTAAGTACAAGATAACAAACATTTGAAAAAGCACGAACGGCTTTTTGACCTTTTGACCCTGATATCATTTTATAAAAAATTACAAATTAAAGGAGTCATCACATGATTAATCAACTTGTTTCCAAAATTCAAAAAACAGGAGCACCGATCGTTGTCGGACTGGATCCGATGATGAAATTTGTTCCCGAGCATATCAAAAAAAAGGCTTTTGAAGAGTATGGTGAGACACTGGAAGGCGCTGCAGAAGCAATCTGGCAGTACAACAAAGGAATTGTTGATGCGGTTTATGATCTGATCCCGGCAGTAAAGCCGCAGATCGCTATGTATGAGCAGTTTGGTATTCCAGGCTTGCAGGCTTTCAAAAAGACCGTGGACTACTGCAAGGAAAAGGGACTGGTTGTGATTGGTGATATCAAAAGAGGCGATATCGGATCTACTTCCACAGCTTATGCAGTCGGACATCTGGGAAAGGTACAGGTGGGAAGCAAGTCATATGCAGGTTTTGACGAGGATTTTGTGACAGTCAATCCTTATCTTGGCAGTGATGGTGTGAAACCTTTTATCGATGTCTGCAAAGAGGAAAAGAAAGGTATTTTTGTACTGGTTAAGACCTCCAATCCAAGCAGCGGGGAGTTTCAGGACCGCCTGATCGACGGCAAGCCTCTGTATGAGCTGGTTGGTTCCATGGTAGATACATGGGGCTCTGAATTGATGGGAGATTCCTATAGTTATGTCGGAGCAGTAGTCGGAGCAACCTATCCGGAAATGGGCAAGGTGCTGCGTGATATCATGCCAAAGGCATACATTTTGGTTCCCGGATATGGTGCACAGGGAGGAAAGGGCAAGGATCTCGTCCACTTCTTCAATAAGGACGGACTTGGAGCCATCGTCAATTCTTCCAGAGGTATCATTGCCGCATACCAGCAGGATGCATACAAAGAAAAATTTGCTCCCGAAAATTATGCCGATGCTTCCAGGGCAGCAGTGCTTGCCATGAAAGAGGATATTGCAGAAGCACTAAGATAAGGGGTTTATATATTCGTTATTTTGGCCGATATCTATATTAGAAGAGGCGCAAAAGGATTTGCGCATGTTAATAAGCCGGAATGGCTGACGTTTTTAATCAAGGAGGATAAGATTATGGCAAATGTTAATTCAGTAGGAAGCAATTATACAGACGTATATGGCGCGTACAATACTTCCGGTACCAAAAAGGCAGAAACAAAGGATACACAGACAGCTTCCAATACAACGGCAGCTACTTTTGAAGCTTCCGCAAAGGGAAGGGAAAAAGCTTCCAAGATGTCTGCTTCCGATCGTGCGGCACTTGTTTCACAGTTAAAGGCAGATGCCCAGTCAAGAACTGAGCAGATGACAAGCATCGTTACCAAGATGCTCCAAAAACAGGGAGTTACGATTGGCAAGGCAGATGATATGTGGAAGGTGTTAGCAGGCGGCAATTTTACTGTTGATGCTGCTACCAAGGCACAGGCACAGGCAGATATTGCAGAGGATGGATACTGGGGTGTCAGCCAGACTTCACAGCGTATCTTTGATTTTGCAATGGCTTTGTCCGGCGGTGACAAAGATACCATGGAAAAGATGCGTTCTGCATTTGAAAAAGGATTTAAACAGGCTACAGCTACATGGGGGAAGAAGCTTCCGTCCATCAGCCGGGATACTTACAGTGCAGTTGAAAAATTATTTGATGATTATGCATCAAGCTTTGAAAGTGATACACAGGAATAGTCAAAGGGGGACTTACGATGGGAATTTCACTTCAAAATGATTATTCATTTTTATTTGGTACTTCGTCCAATACAACAACGGGCAATACCTTTTCGCTGTCTGATTATGCGATGATCAAAAACGGCACTTACAAAAAGCTGATGAAAGCATATTATGCAGACACTGACAACAGCTTTGTAAAAAGTGTTGCGAAAAGCAAGGCAGCCAGTCAGGACAATAACGTAGAAATAAAAAAGCTTCAGGAGACATCCAAGGCACTCTCCGAATCGGCAGAGGCTCTTTATGGAGAAAAAGGCAAGGATTTATATACTGAGGATAAAAGGGATGATCTGTTAAAAGCGGTATCCGGCTTTGTAAAGGATTACAATTCTACAGTGGATGCGGTTGGTTCCTCTGACAACGCCAAGGTGGTCCGAATCGGAAATTCCATGGCAGGAAATGCGGTGGCCAACTACAAGCTGTTATCAAGCATCGGTATCCGTGTCGGTACGGACAGCAAGCTGACACTGGATGAGGATACCTTTAAAAAAGCAAAGCTTTCATCCATCCAGTCTGTTTTTTCAGGCGTTGGTTCTTTTGCATACAGAGCGAGTGCATCCGCATCCTATATCAACAATTATGCCAGGGACGATGCCGCAAAGGCGAGCGGTCTCTATGGTGCAAGCGGATCCTACAGTGCTTATTTACAGGGCAGTACATACAATTCATTCTTCTGATCTGTGCGCCGACCTGTCAGCAAAATACAAATAAAGATGTGCAATTATTCCGGAATCATGGAAATTGTTTCATGGTTCCGGTTTGTCAGTTTCAACATCATGATTTATAAAAAAATACAAGGAGTACGAGATGAGCAATTACAAAATCAATACAAAATGCGTACAGGGTGGATACCATCCGGGAAATGGAGAACCGCGTCAGATACCGATTATCCAGTCCACCACCTTCCGTTATGAAACAAGTGAAGCAATGGGCAAATTATTTGATCTGGAGGCAAGCGGATATTTTTATACCAGACTGCAGAATCCGACCAATGATATGGTAGCTGCCAAGATTGCAGAATTAGAGGGTGGAACAGCTGCTATGCTGACATCTTCCGGACAGGCTGCCAATTTCTTTGCACTGTTCAATATTTGTGAATGCGGAAGCCATATTGTGGCATCCTCATCCATTTACGGCGGAACCTTCAACCTGATCTCTGTTACCATGGCAAAGATGGGTATTGAAGTGACCTTTATCTCTCCGGACTGTTCAAAAGAGGAGCTCGATGCGGCATTTAAGGACAATACAAGAGCTGTATTCGGCGAGACCATTGCCAATCCGGCGCTGACAGTACTGGATATTGAAAAATTTGCAAAAGCAGCTCATGCTCATGGCGTACCGCTTATCGTTGACAATACATTCCCGACACCGGTCAACTGCAGACCGTTTGAGTGGGGTGCCGATATCGTGACCCATTCCACAACCAAATACATGGATGGACACGGAGCTGCCGTTGGCGGAGCTATCGTTGATTCCGGAAGATTTGACTGGATGGCACATGCTGACAAATTCCCCGGACTCTGCACGCCGGATGAATCTTATCATGGCATTACTTATGCTGAAAAATTTGGAAAAGAGGGCGCATTTATCACAAAATGTACTTCTCAGCTGATGCGTGACTTTGGATGTATTCAGGCTCCCCAAAATGCATTTATTTTAAATCTGGGTCTGGAATCTTTGCATGTCAGAATGGCAAGACATGTGGAAAACGGACAGGCGGTTGCCGAGTTTCTGGCTTCTGATGACAGAGTGGCAAAGGTCAATTATCCGGGCTTAAAATCCGATCCGTATTATGAGGTTGCACAAAAATACCTGCCAAATGGCGGCTGCGGCGTTGTATCCTTTGAACTGAAGGGCGGAAAGGCAGCTGCAGAGGCTTTCATGAAAGAATTGAAGCTTGCAGCCATCGAAACACATGTGGCAGACGCGCGTACCTGCTGTCTGAATCCCGCAACATCCACACACAGACAGATGACAGAGGAGCAGCTGATCGAGGCCGGCGTTCCGGCAGGACTGGTTCGTATTTCCTGTGGCCTGGAAGATAAAGAGGATCTGATCGCTGATTTAAAACAGGCACTGGATGCGATTTAAAGATTCTGGGATATTTATATTTTATTTTTAGATACAATATTGATTTAATAAGATCCACATACTTGTGAAATGCAGGTGTGTGGATTTTTTAATTTTAGATTTTGGAGGTGTTGGATTGAAGTTCTTGACAAGGAAAGTTAGTTCGGACTAACATATAAAACAGACAGTGAATGGAGCTGTTGTTTCAGAATCATTTAGGCGGAAGGAAGATTTTATATGATGACATTTGGTGAGGAATTAAAAATATTTAGCAGTAAATATCCGTATCAGGAGGTACAGATAGATGGTGTGCCGATCCGGTATACAAGGGAAAATACATTCATTCCGTGGGACTGGTAGGAGAGATCGGTAAAAAGTATGCGCCGTTTGCAAAATCCGACTTTGCATTTCTGGATGGAAAAGTGTTACTGTTACTGCCGGATCAGGATATTTTTTCAAAAGAGGATCAGCAGAGAATGGTCGATATCATGACAAATCCCAAGGTAAAGATCATGAAGGGCGGTCATCTTGCCTGTGTGATGAAGGCGCAGGAATACATAGATGAGATTGAGGATTTTCTGCCGGGGTGTTTTGAGTAAATAATCCAATGAGATTTAAAATATTTTAACAGGGAATTCACGATTGCTTACGCTGATGAAATGCAGATTGAATCCCCCATTATTTTATGTTAAAATAAATTCGATATTTGACAGGAGGTCTATGAATAGAATGGAACAGTACAAACAGGAATTTATCGAGTTTATGGTTGCTTCGGATGTATTAAAATTTGGTGACTTTACTTTGAAAAGCGGTCGTAAATCTCCGTTTTTTATGAATGCAGGAGCTTATGTGACAGGTTCACAGCTTAAAAAGCTCGGCGAATATTATGCAAAAGCAATTTACGATAAGTATGGTGATGACTTTGATGTTCTGTTCGGACCGGCTTACAAAGGAATCCCGCTTGCTGTTGTTACGGCAATCGCATTTAGTGAATTGTACAAAAAAGAGATCCGTTATTGTTCAGACCGCAAAGAGGACAAGGATCATGGCGCAGATAAAGGTGCTTTTTTAGGCAGCAAATTACAGGATGGCGACCGTGTTGTCATGATCGAAGATGTGACAACATCCGGCAAATCCATGGAAGAGACCGTACCCAAGGTTAAGGGAGCTGCTGATGTGACAATCGTCGGACTGATGGTTTCACTCGACCGCATGGAAGTCGGCAAGGGCGGAGTAAAGAAGGCTTTAGACGAGGTCAAGGACCTGTATGGTTTTGAGACCAATGCTATCGTGACAATGGCTGAGGTTACCGAATATCTGTACAACCGCGAGTGCCGGGGCAGGGTTGTGATCGATGACACATTAAAAGCAGCAATTGACGAATATTATAAACAATACGGAGCAAAATAAGGAGGACTGCAAATGGAAGAAAAAATTTATAAGGCAATGAAAAATGCCGGCGGTATGAATGTGACACTCGGCGTACTGATGATCGTATTTGGTATTGCAGCAGGTGTGCTTATGATCGTGACGGGTGGTAAATTATTGGTTAAGAAAGCAGATATTTTATTTTAAGGGACAGGGTTATGCATAGAAAAGGATATATGTTTACCGACAGGAGCCATTCTGATAACGGCAAGATGTCGGCAGCACTTGGGTTAATTTCATTTATATCCATGTGTCTGGTTATTTATCTGTCCTATCGGTGGAAAGGGGCCATGAGCCCAAAGCTTGGTGCAGCTACATTTTTTGCACTTCTGATTTCCATTGCAGGTGAAACATTGGGTGTGATGTCACGTCTGGAAAAAGACAAGTTTTATTTATTTCCCAATATTGGACTTGTTTTAAATTCGATCAGCTTATTTATCATTATATGTCTGTTGTATATGGGCATTTATGATATCTGAAATTTGGAGGCATAGATGAAGGAAAGATGGAATTTATGTATTGAAAGGATCAATGAGATTCAGTCAGATGAATCTGTGGGGACAAAATGGGGAAGCTACTTTCGTGAAGTGGCTTCTTTTGTTTTGAATGCGGCTGCCTTGTGCGAGGTGGAAGATTCGTATTTTGAAACAGAACCACAGAAGAGAGAAAAGAAACCGCTGTTTACCGGGGAAAGCCGGAATATCTGGAACAGGGATACCGTGGATGAATCATACAGTGGTTTACGAGAAGAGAATTATGTAAACTCATATTTGAATCCGGATTATGCAGCGTCCTGTTTTGGAACGAGAATCGGACAGCTTTTAAGTTTTGTATATACCGAGATGTACACGCTTCCGGTTTATGCGGCCGAATCGGATCTGTTTGAGATTCTGATCCGTATGGAATGGTTTGTAGAGTTGTTTTGTATTTTCTCTCAGGCGGAAAGTGATGCGGAAAATGCGAACAGTGACAAAAATGATTGTCATCACGATCGTGAATACAATGATAAAGTCCATGGCGAGGATGCACTTGAGCAGTCTGTATGGGAATGCTGTTATTATTTTGTCAGCGATTATTATGATGTGGAAGCGGAAAAACGAGTTGGCGAAAAGGTAGAGCCGGCCTTTGATTTTGCATACCGCCTGATCATGGAAGCGGATTTATCCAATCCGGATTATTTATACCGCTATGGAGAGCCTATTACAGACAATGAGATCGCATCCGTAAAGCTTTTCAACAAAATGTCAGACGAAGAACTGCAGAAGATGGCGGATACCTACACGGAGGGATATCGGATCGGCTTTATCAAGGGCAACAAGGATCTTTCCATAAAAAAGGTTGTCAATATTGTATATCCGATCGGTTTTGAAAAGGTCGTAAAGTTAGCAATAGCTAATTTTGAAAAGATGGGATTGCAGCCGACCCTGATGCGGAGTGCACACAGTATTTTTTACAAACGCATCGGCGGAACAACCGGATATTATGCAACAGGCATTAACCGTCAGTTTGACTATGATCATCGTGAGGACGATGCCCTGTTTTTAGATAAAAAGCTGATGAACCGCAAGCTTGAGGTGTTAAAGGAAGCTTATATAAAATATGAGGTTATTTCCGGACAGCATGCCGGTCCCGCAGTTATTGAGGTATTTGGTGAAAAGAATTTTTCACCCATTGATAAAAAGAGCGCCTGCCATTACAGTGATAAGCAGCAGGAGTTGGTGACGGCTCACGCGATTGCATCCGGAAAGATCATCAACACCTATGTACCAGGCGAGGAGAGGAGCTTTACGATCATTGCTTTTCCCATTGCGGAGATCGGACCGGATTATGAAGCCATCATGAAGGAGACGATTGCGCTCAATACGCTTCCTTATCAGACCTATGAGGATGTCCAGCAGGTGATCATTGATGCTCTGGATCAGTGCGAATATGTAAAAGTGCTTGGAATGAACGGCAATAAAACGGATTTACGAATTGAGTTATGTAAACTCAAAGATCCGGCTAAGATGACAAAGTTTGAAAACTGTGTGGCTGATGTCAATATTCCGGTCGGCGAGGTTTTCACATCGCCGGTCTTAAAAGGGACCAACGGTGTTCTTTTCGTCAAACGGGTATTTTTAAATGAGTTATCCTATGATAACCTTGAGGTTGTTTTCAAGGATGGCATGGTAGCCGATTACAGCTGTACCAACTATCCGGAAGCGGATAAAAATAAGAAATATATCAAGGATCACGTCCTGCATCATTATGACAGCATTCCGATCGGGGAATTTGCCATCGGTACCAATACAACAGCTTATACCATGGGCAGAAAGTACGGAATTGAGGACAAGCTTCCGATCCTGATCGCTGAAAAGACAGGTCCGCATTTTGCAGTCGGGGATACCTGTTATTCCCACGCAGAGGATGTGGCGGTGTTCAATCCGGACGGAAAAGAGATCGTAGCGCGTGACAATGAGATTTCGCTGCTTCGGAAGGATAACGGGAAAAAGGAAAAGGCATATTTCCAGTGCCATACGGATATTACGATCCCCTATGACGAATTGGGACAGCTGTACGGCGTCAAAGAAAACGGCGAACAGGTCATGATCATCGAAAACGGACGGTTTGTACTGCCCGGGACAGAGATGCTCAATGAGGCTTTGTGATCCATTGATAAGAAAGTAAAAAATGCCTGAAAAAAGGATAATAAAACTTTAAAGAAAGCTTTAAAAAGGTTGCACTTGTATTGTATTTTTTGTAAACTATAGTAGATTAATCATGTAAAGGAGTGGCACAAAAGATGGCACAGGTTGGTATTGTTATGGGCAGCGATTCAGATATGCCCATCATGAGTAAAGCAGCAGATATTTTGGAAGAACTGGGAATTTCCTATGAGATGCGTATTATTTCCGCACACAGGGAGCCGGACGTATTCTTTGACTATGCAAAAACAGCCGAAGAGAAGGGCTTCAAGGTTATTATTGCAGGTGCCGGTATGGCAGCGCATTTACCGGGTATGTGTGCAGCCATTTTCCCGATGCCGGTTATCGGTATCCCGATGCACACGACATCTCTTGGAGGACGTGATTCCCTGTATTCGATCGTTCAGATGCCGAGCGGTATTCCGGTTGCTACCGTAGCAATCAATGGCGGAGCCAATGCAGGTTTGCTGGCAACCAAGATTCTGGCAACATCAGATGCCGCATTGCTGGATAAATTAAAAGCTTATTCTGCCAAATTAAAGGAGCAGGTAGAGGCAAAGGACGCAAAGCTTCAGGAAGTCGGATACAAAAATTATTCCAAATAAATCATACAAATCGAAGGAGAAACATCATGGCAATGGATTACAAGACATCCGGTGTTGATATCGAAGCCGGATACAAATCAGTAGAATTAATGAAAAAACACGTAAAAGAGACAATGAGACCTGAGGTTTTAGGTGGACTTGGCGGTTTTGCGGGAGCCTTTGACCTGTCCAAGATCAAAGACATGGAAGATCCGGTTTTATTATCCGGTACAGACGGATGCGGCACCAAGGTTAAGCTTGCATTTGTTATGGACAAGCATGATACCATCGGTATTGATGCGGTTGCAATGTGTGTCAATGATATTGCCTGCTCCGGAGGAGAGCCGTTGTTTTTCCTCGATTATATTGCGTGCGGCAAAAACTATCCTGAAAAGATCGCTACCATTGTCAGCGGTGTGGCAAACGGCTGTATCCAGTCTGAATGTGCACTTGTCGGCGGCGAGACAGCAGAGCATCCCGGACTGATGCCCGAAGATGACTATGATCTGGCAGGATTTGCCGTAGGTGTTGTAGATAAAAAAGACATGATCACCGGTGAAAATATCAAGCCGGGCGATGTATTGATCGGTATGGCAAGTACCGGTGTGCACAGCAACGGATTTTCCCTCGTGCGCAAGGTATTTGAGATGACCAAAGAGAGTCTGGATACTTATTATGATGAGCTTGGCACAACTCTTGGCGAAGCTTTGATCGCGCCGACACGTATCTATGTCAAAGCTTTAAAGAGCATCAAAAATGCCGGTGTCACCATAAAGGGATGCAGCCATATCACAGGTGGCGGTTTCTATGAAAATATTCCCCGTATGCTTCCCGAAGGCGTGACAGCCAAGATTGAAAAGGGCAGCTATGAGATTCCGCCGATCTTCAAACTGCTTGCAAAGACAGGCAATATCGAAGAGCAGATGATGTACAATACATACAATATGGGACTTGGCATGATCGTTGCCATCGACAAAGCCGATGTTGACAAGACAATGGAAGCCATCCGTGCAACCGGAGATACTCCTTATGTAGTCGGTTCCATTGTAGAAGGCGAAAAAGGAGTTATCTTATGCTAAAAATTGTTGTATGCGTATCCGGTGGCGGGACCAATCTCCAGGCAATCATCGATGGTGTTGCCAATAGCACGATCACCAATACGGAGATTGTCGGAGTAATCAGCAATAACAAAAATGCATATGCATTAGAAAGAGCACAGGCTGCCGGTATTCCGGCTGTCTGTATTTCTCCCAGGGATTATGAGAGCCGGGAGATATTCAATGATGCACTTCTTGAGGGTGTCAAAGAGCTTGATCCGGATCTGATCGTTTTAGCCGGTTTCCTTGTAAACATTCCGGCGCAGATGATCAAGGCTTATCCCAACCGGATCATCAATATCCATCCTTCCTTGATCCCATCTTTTTGCGGCGTGGGATATTATGGGCTCAAGGTTCATGAGGGAGCACTGGCACGAGGTGTCAGAGTGTCCGGCGCGACAGTGCATTTTGTTGACGAAGGTACGGATACTGGGCCGATCATTCTGCAAAAGGCAGTGGAAGTAAAGCAGGACGATACACCAAAGACCTTGCAGCTGCGTATCATGGAGGAGGCTGAGTGGAAGATTTTACCTAAGGCCATTGACCTGATCGCAAATGGCAAAGTAGAAGTGAATGACGGCAAGGTTTACATAAAATAGATTTGTGCAATGAAAAATTAGTACACAATGGTAAGATAAGAAATGTAATGTTAATTACATGCAGTTTACATAACCTGCATATGAAAGGATAACGAAATGAAAGTTTTAATCGTAGGTAGTGGCGGAAGAGAGCATGCTATTGCTCAGAGCGTGGCAAAGAGCAGTAAGGTAGACAAGATTTATTGTGCACCGGGCAATGCCGGTATCGGACAGATTGCAGAGTGTGTTGCAATCGGTGCCATGGAATTTGATAAAATCGTAGAATTTGCAAAGACTAACAGTATTGATCTGGTTATTGTCGGTATGGATGATCCTTTGGTGGGCGGACTGGTCGATGAACTGGAAAAAGCCGGAATTCGTACCTTTGGACCTCGTAAAAATGCAGCTATCCTGGAGGGAAGCAAGGCATTTTCCAAGGACCTGATGAAAAAATACAATATTCCGACAGCTGCTTATGAAAACTTTGATGATGCTGATGCAGCACTCCGATATCTGGAAACAGCCAGGTTCCCGATCGTTTTAAAAGCGGACGGACTTGCACTCGGAAAAGGTGTGCTGATCTGCAATACATTAGAAGAAGCAAAAGAAGGCGTAAAGAGTATCATGCTTGACAAAAAGTTTGGTACAGCCGGCAACCAGATGGTCATTGAAGAGTTTATGACCGGACGTGAGGTCAGCGTTTTATCCTTTGTAGACGGAAAAACCATCAAGATCATGTCCTCCGCACAGGATCATAAGCGCGCCAAGGACGGAGATCAGGGCTTAAATACCGGTGGTATGGGTACCTTTTCGCCAAGTCCTTTCTATACAAAGGAAGTAGATGATTTTTGTAAAAAATATATCTATCAGGCAACGGTAGATGCCATGGCAGCAGAGGGAAGAGAGTTTAAGGGTGTTATTTTCTTTGGACTTATGTTAACCAAAGACGGTCCTAAGGTACTTGAATACAATGCCAGATTTGGTGATCCCGAAGCGCAGGTAGTTCTGCCTCGTATGAAAAATGATCTGATCGAAGTAGCCGAAGCATGTATTGATGGTACTCTGGATCAGGTTGACCTGCAGTTTGAAGACAATGCAGCAGTCTGTGTTGTACTTGCTTCCGACGGATATCCGGTTTCTTACGAAAAAGGATTTGTTATCCACGGACTGGAGAAGTTTGAAGGAAAAGAAGACTATTATGTTTTCCATGCAGGAACGAAAAAGACAGAGGAAGGCTTTGTAACAAACGGCGGACGTGTACTTGGTGTTACCGCTAAGGGAAGTGATTTAAAGGACGCCAGAAAAAAAGCATACGAAGCAACAGAATGGATTGATTTTGCCAACAAATATATGCGTCATGATATCGGAAAAGCGATTGATGAAGCATAATGCGAAAGGGTTAGTATATGATGTTTAGGAAAAAAAGCGGTTTGAGGATTGCAGGTATGATGCTGTTAGCGGCAGTGCTGACATTTTGTCCCGGTGATACTGTCAGGACAGTGTATGCTACACAGGCCGGTCAGACACAGGGATCGGATGCGTATTTAAAAACATTTTCAGCATCGCCCGGTACGATAAGTCCGGATTTTTCATCCATGGTGACCAATTATACAATCACCGTTTCATCAGATGTGGATAAGCTGAGTGTGACCTGCAGCACAGCAGATTCCGATGCACAGGTAAAAGAGGCCAAGGGTTTCAAAAATCTTCAGCTTGGCAACAATAAAGCTACGATCAAGGTACAGGGGGCCAGTGGAACAATCTGCACCTACAATTTTACGATCGTAAGGGGAAATGTGTCTGCCGCAACCAATCCGGCAGAGGGAGCCGGAATCAAACTGGCGACAGACAAGAGCTCTCAGACATCAGGTGCGGCTATGGCCGGTACCACAACATCAGATACGACAAGCTCTACGCAAAATACAGCACAGAGCACAACCGATACGGTGACAGCTGATACAGAAAATACAGCATCAGAAGCTGCAGTATCGGAAACTACAGGCAGTGATGATGATACACAGGATGCTTCCACAGAAGATTCTCAGGATGTACCCGCAGATGAAACCGCATCCGGGGAAGCGGTTGAAACCATGGCTCCGGCTGCAGACAGCGGCGAGCGGTATCTGGTCGGCGGCGATTCCATTTATGCGGATTATTATGTGGTTCCTACCTTTGATTCTTCCCTTCTTCCGGATGGATTTGTAGTTGAAAATTACAATTTCAACGGGAATGAAGTGCAGTCTGCATATTTGGCAGCCGGTGATATCCGACTTTTGTTTTCCGAATCTGCAGAGGGCACCAATGCCGGTCTGCGTATTTATTATGAAGATGATAATGACATGATGGATTTTGTTCCCTTCCTTGGCTACAGCGGATATGTATTTCCGGTCAGATATCAGGCGCAGATTCCGGTTCCGACCAATTATACCGGCAGCTACATGCCGTTTGATAAAAAGGTTGTTGCCTGCTATATCTATACAGAGCTTACCAACAACCCGCTCTCTGTTCAGGCAGGAATGGAAAATAAGGATACACTTCAGCCCGGAGAGTCTACGGCAGATGCAGACCCGGTTTCCGTGGATTCGCTTGACGAGATGCCGGAGTTTTACCTGTTTTATGGCATGAACAACAACGGAGAGGAAAACTTTTATCTCTATGACTGGAAGGAAGGTACCTATCAGAGATATGTAGAAAGAGATACCTCCTATGATCTGGATCAGTCCTACTTCAAGTACAAGGATATGGCCCATCAGCGATTTGCGATTATGTGCACCTTGTTTGTGCTGTTGCTGCTTGCTGTTTTCTTCATTATCAATCTGTATATGAAAAACAGAGAGCTCAAGCGTGATCTGGAGGAATATGATCCGGATTATGACGGCCCCGATGATGGCGGCGATGACGGTTATGAAGACGAAGAATATGACAGCGAAGAATATGACGGCGAAGATGACGTTGATGATGAAGCGTATGATGGCGATGAAGCGGATACGGAAGATCGTGAAGCAGATGGAGAATATGAGGGGGAGGATCCTGATGCGGAAACGGACAATGTGACAGACGACTCAGAAGATGAAGAGGCTGATGAAGAGCTTCAGGAAGATATTTCCGAGTATGGCAGCGAAGAAATGCAGGCAGGTGTATCGGATGAAGAAATGCAGGTCTCAAAAGATGAAAATGCGGATTCTGCGGAAGAACAGATCGACAGCCAGGAAATCGTGAGAAAGCGTCGTCCGGAATTTAAAATGATCAACCTGTCGCGTGAACCTGAACCTACCGGAATCGATGATGATTTTGAATTTGAATTTATTCATTTTGAAGATGATTAAGATCGGAGGGCTTTAAATGGCCTATACAGAAAATGCAAAAACGGTCCTGTCCATTGCGAAGAGAATGGCGAAAAAGACAGGACAAAATTATATCGGAACAGAACACATTTTACTGGGATTATTAAATTGCAAAAGCTCTGTAGCCGCGGATCTTCTTGAAAAAAATGATGTTACCGAGCAAAAGGTACTGGATGTGATAAAAGAGCTGATCGCGCCATCGGGCGGAGTATCCGTGCTGGAACGTGATGGTTATTCCCCGCGTGCAGTACAGATACTTCAGGATGCAGACAGACAGGCAGAGCGTTTTGGGGCCGGAAAGACCGGAACCGAGCATATCCTGTTGGCGCTTATCAAAGAAGGCGATAATATTGCAGCAAGGCTTTTGTATACACTGGGTGTTAATTTACAGAAGCTGTATGTCGACACTCTTATTGCAATCGGCGAAGATCCCAATATTGCCAAAGAGGATCTGAATACCAAAAAGAAAAACAGCGCAACCAAAACGTTGGATCAGTATAGCAAGGATCTGACAAAAATGGCAACCGAGGATAAGCTGGATCCGGTGATCGGGCGTGAAAATGAGATTTTGCGTGTGATCCAGATTTTGAGCAGAAGAACCAAAAACAACCCATGCCTGATCGGTGAGCCCGGTGTCGGAAAAACGGCTATTGCAGAAGGGCTTGCAATGCGGATTGCAAAAAAAGAGGTTCCGCAGACCCTGATCAACAAACGGATCCTGACACTGGATCTGTCAGCTCTGGTTGCAGGCAGCAAATACCGTGGTGAATTTGAGGAACGTATCAAAAAAGTCATTGCAGAAGTGATCCGTGACGGAAATATCATTTTATTTCTGGATGAGATCCATACAATCGTGGGTGCAGGAGGAGCGGAAGGTTCTATTGATGCCTCCAACATTTTAAAGCCGTCTCTTGCGCGAGGTGAGCTTCAGCTTATCGGTGCGACAACAGTGGAGGAATACCGTAAGTATCTTTCAAAGGATGCGGCATTAGAGAGACGTTTCCAACCGGTCAATGTGGAAGAGCCTACCATTGGTGAAACAATTGAGATTTTAAAGGGGATCCGTCACAAATATGAAGAACATCATATGGTAACAATCTCGGATGAAGCAGTGGAAGCGGCAGTCAAGCTTTCCAAAAGATATATCAATGACCGTAATCTGCCGGATAAAGCGATCGACCTGATTGATGAGGCAGCGGCGGCTATCCGTTTAAAGGGAATGAATCTGCCACCGAAGTGTCATGAACTGGAAGAAGAGATCAGGCAGATGGATCTGCAGATGGAGCAGGCTTTCAAGTTTGAGGCTTTTATTAAGGCGCATGAGATTAAGCTGGCACAGGATGAACTGATCAAAAAATACAACAGACTCAAGGAACGTCATGTCAGGACGATGGAAGACAGAAATCTTGTTGTCAATGAAGATGATGTAGCTGATGTTGTATCCAAGTGGACCAGGATTCCTGTAAGCAAGCTGGCTGAAAAAGAAGCCGAACGTCTATTGAAGCTGGAAAGCATCCTGCATAAACGTGTGATTGGACAGGAGGCAGCCGTTACAGCTGTCGCAAAGGCCATGAGAAGAGGACGTGTCGGACTTTCCGACCCCAATAAACCGATTGGCTCATTTCTGTTTTTGGGACCGACCGGTGTCGGCAAAACAGAATTGTCAAAGGCACTTGCAGAAGCTATGTTTGGCTCTGAAAATGCATTGATCCGTGTTGATATGTCAGAATATATGGAGCCGCATTCCGTTGCTAAAATGGTGGGATCGCCTCCCGGATATGTAGGACATGATGAGGGCGGGCAGCTGAGCGAAAAGGTTCGCCGGAATCCTTATTCGGTTGTTTTGTTTGACGAGATCGAAAAGGCCCATCCGGATGTGTTCAATATTTTACTGCAGGTTTTGGACGAGGGGCATATTACCGATTCAAAAGGGCGCAGGGTCAATTTTAAAAACACCATTCTGATCATGACATCCAATGCAGGCGCATCCCGTATTGTGGAGCCCAAGAATCTCGGCTTTGCCGCATCAACATCGGAAAAGCAGAATTACGAAAAGATGAAGAGCAATGTCATGGAAGAGGTTAAGAGACTTTTCAAGCCGGAGTTTATCAATCGAATTGATGAAATTATGGTGTTTGAACAGTTAAATAAAAATGATATGACAAAAATTGTGACACTACTGTCACAAAACCTGTGCAAGCGTTGTAAAAACCAGATGAATATTGACCTGACGATAACGCCGGCATTAAAGAGCTATATCGTTGACAAATATACCGATCTTAAGATGGGAGCAAGACCGCTCAAGCGCGCTATCCAGACCGAAATTGAGGATGCGATGGCAGAAGAAATCTTATCCGGTAAAATCAAAGAAGGACAGAAGGTCCGGGCAGGACTGCAGGATAAAAAAGTTGTTTTTTCCGTGAAGGAATAGTATTTACCGTCAGAACAAAATAGAGTATACTATGATTACATGATATCAAGGTCAAGAGGTCAAAAAGTCGTTCGTGCCTGCACCATAAGATTTTTGAACTTGGGACCCGCCAAACATGAAAAAGTAGTGATTTACGCAGTAAATCAGCGGATTTCGGATATATAGCGAAAGAGCAAAGCTGCGCCGCAGGATTTTTGTGGCAGGCATGTATAAAGTACCAGGAGGATACGAATATGGCAGTTGTTGAAGAGTTGCTTCGCAGTGAAGCAGACGGAAGTATTAGTTTTGGCAATCACACATTGGCTGCAAAGGCTAAATTGGAGGACTTTCCTCATAATGGAGATCTTTACAAGGTAAAGACCTTCCAGACTATGACCAAGCTTGAGAAAAACGGTATGTTTTTATATGAATCCGTTCCCGGAACAAGCGTTACACATCTTGTAGAGCGTGCAGACGGTATGAGTTTTACCGTAGAAGGCAGTGAAGATGCACAGATTACTCTGGGTCTAAAAGAAGATACCGAATACGAAGTGTTTGTAGACGGAGCAAGTGTCGGCAGGATGAATACAGGTATGAGCGGTAAGCTCAATATTTCTGTTGAGATTGCTGAGGCAGATGAAGTAGAAGTAAATGTAGCAGAGGTATAAAATAATGGCAAAGGGAAAAGCAGTAAGTGCTTTTTTCTGCCAGAACTGCGGATATGAATCTTCCAAGTGGATGGGACAGTGTCCCGCGTGTCACGAATGGAACAGCTTTGTGGAGGAGCCGGTCATAAAGAGCCCTCATGCCACAGGGCAGAGCGTCCGCCGTGTTGACAGACCACCGGTTTCCATTGATGAGATTAAGGGAGACAAGGAAGAGCGTTTTACAACTGATATTGAAGAATTTGACAGGGTGCTGGGTGGCGGTATCGTCCCCGGCTCCCTTACGTTGGTGGGTGGAGATCCCGGTATCGGGAAATCCACTTTACTTTTACAGGTATGTAAACAGCTATCCGATACAGGCAGGGAAGTACTTTATATTTCAGGAGAAGAATCACTGTCGCAGATCAAGATGCGTGCTGACCGGATCGGTACCTTTCAAAAGCAGTTCCGTCTGCTTACGGAGATTAATCTGGATATCATTGCACAGACCGTCAAAAAGGAAAAGCCGGATGTTGTCGTGATCGATTCCATTCAGACCATGTTCAATGAACAGGTCAATGCGGCACCCGGAAGTGTTTCGCAGGTACGTGAATCGACGGCTGTATTATTGCAGCTTGCAAAGGGTGAAAATATTGCTATCCTGATCGTCGGACATGTGACCAAGGAAGGAACCGTTGCCGGACCGAGAGTGCTGGAGCACATGGTGGATACGGTTTTATATTTTGAAGGAGATAAACAGGATATCTATCGTATTTTACGAGGGGTCAAAAACCGTTTTGGATCGACCAACGAAATTGGTGTCTTTGAAATGGAAGAAGGTGGCCTTAGGGAAATAAAAAATCCTTCCGAATATATGATCAGCGGAAAACCACAGGGTGCAAGCGGATCGGTCGTTACCTGCTGTATGGAGGGGACACGCCCGATGCTGATGGAGGTGCAGGCACTTGTCTGTGATACCAATTTCCAGATACCGCGCAGACAGGCTACCGGTTGTGATTTCAACCGCATGAATCTGCTGATAGCAGTAATTGAAAAACGCATCCGTATTCCTTTAGGTCACGAGGATGCTTATATCAACTTTGCCGGAGGTATGAAGATCACAGAACCTGCGACAGATCTGGCTGTGGTGATGGCACTTGTTTCCAGCTACAAAAATACACCCGTTGATGACAAAATGATTGTATTTGGTGAAGTCGGACTAAGCGGAGAGGTACGAGGCGTATCCATGGTCAAGCAGAGAGTGCTTGAGGCCAAAAAAATGGGATATACAAGCTGTATGGTTCCGTATACCAACTATAAACAGCTTGCGGATATCAAGGACATGAAGATCCATCCGGTAAAAAATATTAAAGAAGCTGTTTCCTTAATGGTTTCTTAACAGATATTTAGACAAATTGTTGCGATTTTTGCATGTTTTTGTATAAAATAAGTCAAAATAGAGCAATATATTTTAATTTTTAAGCAATATAATTGTAGAAAAAAGTAAAAAAAGTGGATATAATAAAGAAGATTTAACGAGAGTTAAATCTGCTAATTAGCAATTCCGGAAGAATTCCCCTTTTACACAAACAGGTAGACCGAGCGTATCGAGCGTTCGGTCTATTTGTTTGCGTAAAAACAGGAAAAAGAGCATGAAAATGGTGTGATGAGTATAAGAAAGCCATGTGAATCCGATTATTGTTGACTCTTTGATATTTGCTTGATTGATGTTTGCTTGATTGATGTTTGTTTGATTGAAGTTTGTTTGATTGATGTTTGCTTGATTGATGTTTGCTTGATTGATTTTTACTCGTTTGATATTTGCTCATTTGATGTTTGATCTTTCGATATTTGATTTTTTGACCTTTTGACTTTGATATTATAAAGCTGAAGAAGTATAGTATAGGTTAAATATGTAGTCTTGTGATTTTACTTATGTGGTTGGGTGCCTTCGGCATGCCAAAACTGAAAAAATCCCAAAAAGGGTGCCGCTTGCCGCGCAAATCCAGCTTATGATCAGGTGCCCCGGCATGCCAAAACTGAAAAAAGTCAAAAAAGGATGCCGCTTGCCGCGTAAATCCGGCTTGTGATCGAGTGCCCCGGCATGCCAAAACTGAAAAAATCCAAAAAAGGGTGCCGCTTGCCGCGTAAATCCGGCTTGTGATCAGGTGCCTCGGCATGCAAAAAAAGAAAAAATCCCAAAAAGGATGCCGCTTGCCGCGTAAATCCGGCTTATGATCAGGTGCCCCGGCATGCCAAAACTGAAAAAAACAAAAAAAGGATGCCAAATGCCGGAAGCCGTGTGAGTTGAGTCTCCGGCTTGTCTACAGTTGTAATATTTTATAGAATTTAGCTGAGTGTGGATAAAAAACGCAACTAAAAATGCGATTAAAAGAAAATAAAACGCAACTAAAAATGCGATTAAAAAGAGAATAAAACGCAACTAAAAATGCGATTAAAAAGAAAATAAAACGCAACTAAAAATGTGATTAAAAAGGAAATCTGATTTCCGATATGAAAAAGAAAACATATATATCAACAAAAAAGAACCTTGAAAATCAAGATCCTTAATCAGCAGAGGAAGAGGGGATCGAACCCCCGTTAACGGTTTTGGAGACCGCCGCACTACCACTGTACTATTCCTCTATTTTGGCATCCATTATCAGTCGCCGAAGTTGATTATAGCATGGGTCGGTGTCCGGATGCAAGTTTTTTTTGCAATATATTATTTTTTTTGATATATTTTTGATATATTATGATATCAGGGTCAAAAGGTCAAAAAGTCATTCGTGCTTGCACGATAAGACTTTTGAACTTGGGACCCGCCAAACATGAGAAAGTAGCGATTTACACAGTAAATCAGCGGATTTCGAATGATCAAACCTTGATAATTGCTTTTTTCGGACACTTGCTTTCACAAATACCGCATCCGACGCAAAGATCCTGATCAATATGTGCATTGAAGTTTTCGACCTTTACCGCTTCCTTCGGACAGTTCTTTGCACAAAGCATACAACCGATACAAGCTGTTTCGCAAGCCTTCATGGCGACAGCACCCTTTTCGGTATTGCTGCAGGCTACTGCATATTTGGCATCATAGGGGATCAGCTCGATCAATCCCTTCGGACAGGCAGCAATGCATTTACCACAGGCCTTGCATGCCTCTTTATCAACCTTTGCCACACCGTTTTCTACATGAATTGCATCAAACGGACAGGCCTTGACACAGTTGCCATAGCCAAGACAGCCCTGGTTGCATGATTTCGGTCCGCCATTTGGAACAAAAGAAAGCATGGCACAGTCCTTGACACCGGTATATTCATAATCGGTCTTTGTCTTGTCACAGTCACCCTGACACTTGACAAAAGCGACTTTTTTCACACCGGCAGTGGCCTCGACACCCATGATCTCGGCGATCTTTTGCGCAACCGGCTCACCGCCGACCGGGCAGGTCCCAACCTCTGCTTCACCCTTGGCAATGGCCTTTGCCAGTCCTGAACAGCCTGCAAAACCACAGCCGCCACAGTTGTTTCCGGGAAGTGCAGCAAGTACCGCTTCTTCTTTTTCATCAACCTCTACCTGAAACTTCATACCGGCAATGCCCAGAAACAGGCCGATAAACAATCCAACACCACCGACTAAAACAGCGGCAATAACAATTCCACTTATACTCATATGCCTACCCTCCTATAACAGTCCAGAAAAGCCACAAAATGCAATTGCCATCAGGCCTGCTGTCACAAGGACGATCGGCATTCCCTGAAAGGGCTGTGGCACATCATTGTATTCGATTTTTTCACGAATACCGGCAAGAATAATAATTGCAATCGTAAATCCAAGTGCTGTGGCAAAACCATTGACAACACTTTCAATAATGTTGTAGGATGCCTGAACGTTGTTTAAAGCAACACCAAGTACGGCACAGTTGGTTGTGATCAACGGAAGGTATACACCAAGCGCTTCATATAAAGACGGCATAGCCTTTTTAAGGAACATTTCCACAAACTGAACCAGTGCGGCAATGACCAGAATAAAGACGATCGTCTTTAGGTAGTCCAGTCCCAGAGGATCCAGTACAAATTTGTAAAGAACAGCTGCTACCAGGGATGCCAGTGTGATGACAAATATAATGGCAGCTCCCATTCCGGCTGCGGTTTCTGTCTTTTTGGAAACGCCGAGGAACGGACACAGGCCAAGGAACTGACTTAATACAACGTTGCTGACAAGGGCAGAGCCTAATGCAATCATAATCAGATTACTCATTTGCATTTACCTCCTCTTCTGCTTTCTGATCTTCTGCGGCCACAGCTTCTTTCTCTGCTGCTTTTACAGAAGCGGTATCATCATAAAATTTTCGAGACGAACATCCGGCCTCTCCGCACGCCATACAGTCATGGGAGCATCCGGAGCCGACCTTGCTCATATCCTTACCCTTCTTTTCGCCCTCGATCTTGATCTTGTTTTGAACGGCAACCAGACAGGCAAGCACGAAGAAAGCACCGGGAGCCATAACAAAGATACGAACCGGTTCATATCCTGAAGGCATTACATGAAATCCAAAGATCTCGCCGGCACCGATCAGCTCTCTTAAAAGGCCGATCACGGTAAGCGACATGGTAAATCCAAGTCCCATGCCAAGTCCATCAAAGAAGGACGGGATCACGGGATTTTTGTAAGCATAGCTTTCTGCTCTTCCTAAAATAATACAGTTTACAACGATCAGTGGAATATACAGACCAAGTGCACTGTATAATGCCGGAATAAAGCCCTCCAGCAAAAGCTCCACGATTGTAACAAAGGATGCAATAATAACGATAAATGCCGGAATACGCACTCTGTCGGGAATGATCCTGCGAAGCAGTGAAATGATCATATTGGATAAAGCAAGTACCACTGTTGTCGTAAGTCCCATGCCAAGTCCATTGATTGCTGATGTCGTAACAGCCAGTGTCGGACACATACCAAGCATCAAAACAAGGGTCGGATTCTCTTTGACAATACCGTTGTATAATCTTTCGAGTGACTTATTCATTTGCGTTTCCTCCTTCCATCAACTGTGTGCGGAAATAGGTAATACCGGCATTGACACCGTTTACAACCGCATTGGTGGTAATGGTGGCTCCGGAGATTGCATCAATCTGATTGTCTCCCGGTGCTCCGGTCTTGGTATATTCAAACTGTTCTACATTTTTATCTGCAAACTGAGGCTTCAAAACGGAATCAGCATTCATACCAAGTCCTGCTGTCTCGGAAATACTCAGAATGGAAATTCCGTTGACGGTTCCGTCATTGCGAATTCCGATGGAAAACTGGATATCTCCGCCATATCCCTCATGATCCGTAACGGTGATCACATATCCAAGCTTGCTGCCGGAAGCATCCTGTGCCTCCAAAACTTCATCGATAGATACGTTGTAGCCCTCATCCTGTACCAGGCTGCTTGCATCCTCTGATGAGATATCTTCCTGTAATACAAAGCCTTCTGCATCGGCAAATACCTCTTTGCAGGCCTCATCCTTGGCCTTTTGCCGGGCCTCAGCTATCGGCTCCTTGGTCACCTGGTATACCAGCCCCAACAGACATCCGGCAATCAGAGTGATCGCAAATAAAATTCCTGCTTCTTTCAACATTGTTTTCATCTGCTAAGACCTCCTTTTCTTCCAAATGCATGAGGCATTGTATATTTTTCAATCAAAGGTGTCAGAAGGTTTCCGATGATGATCGCATATGATACACCCTCGGCACTGGCTCCGTAAATTCGGAAAATTCCGGTCAGAATACCAAGTAAAATACCAAATACATATTGACCCTTGACCGTGATCGGCCTTGTGACATAGTCCGTGGCCATAAAGAAGGCACCGAGCATCAGTCCACCGCCGGCAAGCTGAGCTGCAATATAATTGAAATCAAATCCATGACCGCCAAACAGGACGATAAACACAACAAAGGTCAGAATATAAGTTCCCGGAATGCGGAGATCGATGATTCCCATCATGATCAGGAAAATCGCTCCTGCCACAATGGCGATCATGGAAGTCTCCCCGATCGTACCGGAGGTAAATCCGGTCACCATCTTAAAGACGTTGACGCTTTCACCGGCCTTTAATGCGGCAAGCGGTGTCGCACCGGTATAGGTATCGGTTGCAAAGTCTGTCATAATGGACGTAAATGCCAGCAGTAAAAAGCATCTGGCACCAAGTGCCGGATTCATAAAGTTTTGTCCCAGACCGCCAAATACCATTTTGACAACAACGATCGCAAAAAATCCACCGACAACACCAATCCACCAGGGTGCCTTGGGCGGCAGGTTTAATGCCAATAACAGTCCGGTAACAACTGCCGAAAAATCTGTGATTGTATTTTTTTTATGTACCAACAGGTCAAACAGATATTCAAAAAGAACACAGCTGGCAATGGTAACTAAAATCAAAACAAGTGCATGCAATCCGAAATTGTATATACCAAAGATTGTCGTCGGCAGCAATGCAGCCACAACACAGAGCATAATGATGCTCGTTGACATCCTGGAACGAATATGCGGATTGGATGATACTTTCATTAAATTGCTCATGTTTTCCCTTCCTCCTGCTATTTCTTTCTCCGGTCAGCCAGGACCATCTTGCGCATGGACTTGATCTGCTGGGTCAGCGGACGTTTGGCCGGACAGATAAAGCTGCAGCAGCCACATTCACAGCATTCCATACCGTTGCATTTCTGGAATGCCTCTTTGTCTCCTCTTGCGGCATAGCTTGCAAGCTTGGAAGGCACAATCCTTCCGGGGCATACCTCAACACACCGGCCGCAGTTGATACAGGGTCCTTCCTCGGCCTCGGATACATCATCCCTGGTCAGGCATAAAAGTGCGGACGCTGTCTTGGTCGTGGGCACATCCAGATGGAACAACGCAAAGCCCATCATGGGACCACCGTTTATGATCTTGGCAGGCTCTTCCTTGAAACCGCCCGCTTCATCGATCAGCTCATGATAGTTGGTACCGATACGCACGCGGAAATTGCGTGGATCAGCAATCGCATCACCGGTCACGGTAACGATACGCTGCATCAGAGGCTTATTTTCCCTGACTGCACTGTTGATGGCAACTAAAGTATCCACGTTGTCTACAATACAGCCTGCATCTGCCGGAAGCATATCGGAATTGATCATACGTCCGGTTGTGGCATAGATCAACTGACGCTCGGCACCCTGCGGATATTTGGTCTTTAATCCCTTGACCGTGATGCGAGGCTCGTCCTTGGTCAGATTCTTTAACAGCTTGATACAATCCGGTTTATTGTCTTCTACTGCCAGAATACCCTTTGCATTGTCAAACAGTGCCAGAATACACTTTAATCCGTCGATAACCTTCTGCGGCTCCTCCAGCATACGGCGGTAATCGGAGGTCAGATACGGTTCACACTCTGCACAGTTGCCGATAACATACTCAATCTTGTCCGGTTCCTTGGGCGATAATTTGACATGTGTCGGGAAACCGGCACCCCCCATTCCGACAACCCCGGCCTCCTGGACCTTTTTTACAATTTCTTCTTTGGTCAGTTCTTCCAACGGCTTGCACTCACCATAGTCTACCTCTTCGTACAGGCCATCATTTTCAATAATAATAGAATCGATGCTGTCGCCAAGTGTAATACGTCTTTTTTCAATTCCTTTGACTGTACCGGAAACCGTCGCATAAATCGGGGCTGATACAAATCCCCCTGCCTCAGCGATCTTCTGACCGGTCAGCACATGGTCTCCTTTTTTGACAATCGGCACAGCCGGTGCACCGATATGCTGGGATAACGGATAAACGAGATCCCCTTTTGGCAGTACATCCTTGATTGGCTTGTCTTTACTCAGATCCTTGCCGTCATAAGGATGTATTCCACCGGTGAAAGTTCCTCTTGCTCCCATCTTATTACCTCTTTTCTTTCAATGCGCCATTGCATCGTTTTCATTTTATTTCTTCTCTCTTACTATACTATTTTTTTCATCTAATTTCTATAAAATCAGGCAAAAAACATTGGGTTTCTAAAGACGTGATCCGGAAAATATGCTAAAATAAAAACGTAAAAATTACAGCAAGGACCAAACGTATGAAAACAGTTATCGAAACTTTAACCATTGATCCGGAAAAATATGATTTGACACGGATTGCTCCTCTTGATCAGCTTCTTTTTGTCGATATTGAAACAACCGGATTTTCTGCCGGATCATCTTCTTTGTATGAAATCGGCTGTATTCGCTTTGAAAATAACATACCAAAGCTGATTCAGTTTTTTGCTGAGGATACCACAGAGGAAAAAGAGGTTTTATCTTCCTTTTTTGACCTGTGTCATCCGTCCGGCACCCTGATCCACTTCAACGGAAACACCTTTGATATTCCTTATATGAAGGCCAAAGCCCGCCAATATGGTCTTTCCTCTCCGTTTGAAACTATGGAGGGTGTTGATATCTACAAGCGCATTATGCCCTACAAGGATATCCTGGGACTTCCAAACTGCAAACAAAAAACGATCGAGGAATTTCTGGGAATTTCCAGAGAGGATCAGTACAACGGCGGACAGCTCATTGATATTTACAAAGAATACTGCAGACAGCCGTCAGAAGAATCCGAAAAGCTTCTGATCCTACACAACAACGAGGATATGAAGGGTATGCTAAAGCTGCTTCCGATCCTGACCTACTCAGATATTTTTATGCAGCCATTCCGCGTCGTCAAGGTACAGGCCAACCACTTTACCAATGTGGATCAGTCCGCAGGTGATGAAGTATTGATGAAGCTGCGCTTTTCTTCTGCCTTCCCCATTCCTTTTTCCATGCACAAGGCAGGGTGTCATTTTAGTGCTAATGACAATGAAGGCTTTTTAAAGGTTCCGCTCTTTAAGGGTGAGCTCAAATATTTTTACTCCAATTACAGGGATTATTATTATCTTCCGCTTGAGGATATCGCACTCCACAAGGCAGTTGCCGGCTTTGTCGACAAGGATCACCGCAAACAGGCAAAAGCTTCTAACTGTTATACCCGAAAGGAATCCGATTATCTTCCCCAGTGGGATATCATTTTTGAACCGATTTTCAAAAAATCCTATGAAGATAAGCTCTGCTATTTTGAATTGACCGAAGATATGAAAAAGCAGCCGGAATCCTTCCGGCAATATGCTCTGCATATTTTAGATATGATGGCACACGCCCGCAATATGGATGATTGCATAGCATAAATATAATCAGTACAAAAAAAGCCTGAATAAAAATTCAGGCTTTTTATTATTGATATTATAATTTTTCGTAATAAAATGATGCTCTTCTGGCATATCCGATCTGTTTATAGGTAATAATCTGCTCGGTACTACCGATAAACAAAAGTCCTTTATGGACCAATGACTCATGAAATTTTTTGAAAATCTCATCCTTGGCCTCTTCCGTAAAATAGATCAGCACATTGCGGCATACAATGAAATGACAATTCTTCGGATAAGGATCCAGCAGTAAATTGTGCTGACAAAACTTCACTCGCGATTTGATCTCATCTGATATCTTATAAGACGGACCAATCTTCGTGAAATACTTTTCTTTTAAGTCCTGCGGAACACCTGCTACACTTTTTTCGTTGTACAGCCCGGTCTGCGCTTTTTCCAGCACCTGATTGTCAATATCGGTAGCCAAAACTGTAATCTGACTTAAGGGAAGATGCCTTGACAGAGCCATTACCAATGAATAAGGCTCATCTCCTGTCGAGCACGCAGCACTCCATATCTTGAGATTGTGTCCAAACTCATGAATAAGCTGCGGAATGACTGTCTTATCCATATATTCCCATTGATCCGGATTGCGATAAAACTCCGAAACATTGATGGTCAGATAATTAACAAACTCATCAAATCTTTCCTGGCTTGATTTTAACAATTTAACATACGGCTCATACCCATCAATGTGATGCTTGGCAATCAGCGTATCAATCCGGCGTTTCATCTGCTTTTCTTTGTAGCAGCTCAGATCAATACTGGTCAGATCATATATGGCTTTTTTAAATTGTTCGTAATCATATTCAGCCATTATGATTATTCTTCGCCTTCCTCAGAAATAACCTGATCAACATCTACAGAAACAACATCTGCATCATCATCTGAACCATTGTCCTGAAGAGCTTTCATGCTCAGGCTGATCTTGTGGTCATTTTCATTGAAATCAACAATCTTAGCTTCTACTTCCTGACCAACTGATAACACATCAGAAGGTTTTTCGATATGATCTTTGGAAATCTGTGAAACATGCAATAATGCATCAACACCAACTTCCAGTTCAACAAATGCGCCAAAATCTGTCATTCTGGCAACCTTGCCCTTTACAACATTGCCAATTGCATATTTGCTGGCAGCATCCTTCCAGGGATTTGTATCATCAAACTTCATGCTGAGTGCAATCTTTGTGCCATCAATATCTTTGATCTGAACCTTAACCTGATCTCCGACTTTAAATACCTTTTTGGGATTTTCAACACGTCCCCATGACATTTCTGAAATATGAAGCAGTCCGTCAGCTCCGCCTAAATCAATGAAAGCACCGAAATCAGTAACATTTTTAACAACGCCTTCTACAACATCACCGATATGGATCTTTTCAAATAAAGCTTTCTGCTCCTCTGCTTTCTTAGCTACTAAAAGCTGCTTGCGGTCACCGATAAATCTTCTTCTCTTCGGATTGTACTCGGTAATAACAAATTCGATTTCCTGATCTGCATATTTTGTCAGGTCTTTTTCGTATACATTGGACACAAGACTTGCAGGGATGAAGATTCTTGCTTCATCAACAACAACACTTAAACCACCGTCTAAAACCTGTGCAACCTTTGCTTTTAATACTTCTTTATTTTCGAATGCATCCTGAATTCTCTTGTAACCCTTTTCAAGTGCAAGTCTCTTATATGATAAAAGAACCTGTCCTTCACCGTCATTAACTTTGATAACCTTTACTTCAATCTTGTCATCAACCTTTAATGCGGTTGTCAGATCAAAGTTGGCTTCATTTGTGTACTCGTTTCTGGTAAGGATTCCATCTGACTTGTATCCGATGTTCAAAACAGCAACATCAGGCTTAACATCGATGACAGTACCTTCTATAACCTCTCCATTTCTGATTGTTTTTAATGATTGTTCCAGCATTTGTTCAAAAGTTAATTCTGACATAATTTTGAACCTCCTCAATTATATTGTTTGGGGTGGACGCCCCTGCGGTAATCCCTACCGGACCAGCCGGTACGGTGAAGTCCGATTTCAAGTCCTCTAGAGTCTGTATAAAAAAAGTGTTCTCACATTCCGTTTTGCATATCTCGTACAGTTTACGGGAATTGGAACTGTGAGTACCGCCTATCACTATCATGGTATTGACCTTCCGTGCAATCTCAGCTGCCTCGGATTGTCTCTCTTCCGTAGCGTTGCATATCGTTTTTACAACATTTATATCATAACCTTTTTTGCGGACAATTTCAACTAATTCTTGAAATTTATTGTAATTAAATGTCGTTTGAGATACAATACATATATTTTGATTTCCGGATACAGTCAGCTGTTCTGCCTGCTCTTTCGATTCGATAACAATTGCCGGTGTTAAGCACCAGCCCTTGATTCCTTCTACTTCAGGGTGCGAATTATTGCCGATAATAACAATAAGGCTTCCATTTGCACTTTCCTTTTCAACGATCCTGTGTATCTTTTTTACAAACGGACAGGTCGCGTCCACACACTCTAACCCCTGCTTGATAATCAGTTCATAAATATCCTTGGATACGCCATGTGACCGGATGATCACACTTCCCTTTGTAAGCCCTTTTAGTTCATCCACCGAATCGATTACGGTTACTCCCTTTTTTTCCAGATCTTCCACAACACTTTCATTGTGAATGATCGGTCCGTAGGTGTAAATTTTCTTGCCGGTATTGATCTGTTCATATACCTGTTCCACGGCTCTTTTGACACCGAAACAAAATCCGGCTGTGTCAGCCAGTAGTACTTCCATCTGATTGATTTCCTTTTCTCATATTTCTTTCTTTATTTATTGTCCGTTACATGCTGGATTTTCAATCTCTTTTTCTATTTCTTTTTCAATCCGGCATGCAATAATATATAATTTTTATCCCCTATCCGTCAGGGAAATGATCTTATCAACCACTTCATCGATCGTCATGTCGGATGAGTCGACTAAAATCGCGTCCTCAGCCTGTCTGAGCGGAGAAATTTCACGGTGCATATCCCGGTTGTCTCTCTCAATAATATCCTGCTCAATGGTATCCAGGCTGCAGCTTTCTCCCTTTTGTACAAGCTCATCATAACGGCGCTTTGCCCGCACCCTGCTGCTGGCTGTCAGATAGACCTTTACATCCGCATCCGGGAGTACGACCGTACCGATATCCCTTCCGTCCATGATCACATCTGTTTTCTTTGCAAGCTTCTGCTGGAGACTTACAAGCTTTTTACGGACATCTGCATTGACAGAGCTTGCGGATGCCATATTGCCGACCTCTTCTGTCCGGATCAGGCCATTGACATTTTCACCGTTTAATAGGACAACCTGCTCTCCGTTTCTGTGCTCAATCGTAACATCGGCACTTTCGCAGGCTGCACTGATTGCTGCAGCATCTTCTGCAGATATGCCGTTACGCAGCATATGAAGTGCCATTGCACGATACATGGCACCTGTATCAACATAGATAAATCCCAGCTGCTTTGCCACCTTTTTGGCGATTGTACTTTTTCCTGCTCCCGCAGGACCATCGATTGCTACCGAATAACCCATTTTTGTTCCTCTTTTCATTATATCCGTCTATATACTGCTGCCGGCCAGATGTCCGGTCGACCAGGCGATCTGCAGATTGTATCCTCCGGTCAGAGCATCCACATCAATCATTTCTCCTGCAAAATACAGACCCTTGACAAGCTTTGACTCCATGGTGGACGGATTGATGTCCTTGACACTCACGCCGCCCTTTGTGATGATTGCTTCATTGAAATTCCCGGTTTTCACGATTGTAAGCGGAAGCGCCTTGATCACACCTGCAAAGCGGTTTCTTTCTGCCTTTGTAATTTCACACACTTTTTTATCCGGATGTATCCCGGACAGTTTAATCATGACCGGTATCAGCCTTGTCGGGAACAATCCGTTTAAAGCATTTTTAAACTGCTTCTGGTGGTTTTGTTCAAACTCACGCATCAGGCGTTTTTCAAGCTGTTCCATGTCAAGTGCCGGCTTTAAATCGATATACATCTGCAGCGGCTGTTTTTTCAACAGACTATTTACCCTGGAGCTTGCAGAAAGTATCAGCGGCCCGCTGACCCCAAAATGTGTAAACAGCATTTCTCCAAAATCTTCATAGACCGTTTTCTTACCGTTTTTGATCGTAACCGTCACATTTTTAAGAGCAAGACCCATCAGATCCTTGCACCAGTCTTCTCTTGTCACAAGCGGAACCAGCGCCGGCTCTAAATCCACCACGCGGTGTCCACAGCCTTGGGATATGCGGATACCTTCACCGGTAGCTCCGGTTGTTTCATAGGATACCCCGCCGGTCGCCATAATAACCGCATCTGCCATATAGCGTTTTCCATGTGAATCCACAACGCCCTTTATCATGGATTGGAAGCCGATCTTTTCCTTGCGCTGCGAAGCATCCTGCGATTCATCTGCCGCTACAGGCTCCAGAATCAGCTCTTTAATGCGGGTATGAAGTCTTATCTCCACCTGATTTTCCTTCAGGCATTTTTCCAAAGTCTTTATCACATCCGATGCATGATCAGAAACCGGAAACACACGGTTTCCACGCTCTGTTTTTATTTTCAGACCATGGTTTTCAAAAAAATCCATGCATGCCTGATTATCAAATCCATACAGGGCACTATATAAAAACTTGGGATTGGACACAATATTGGAAAAAATCTGTTCCATATCGGACGCATTGGTCAGATTGCACCGGCCTTTTCCGGTAATATAGATCTTTTTCCCAAGCTTTTCATTTTGTTCGATCAGAGTTACCTGATGTCCACACTCCGATGCTGCTATTGCAGCCATCATCCCGCCGGCTCCGCCACCGACTACAATGACCTTACTCATATTCTTTCCTCGTCAACGGATTTTTAAGCACCGGTTCATCATCCAGATAATTCAATTCATCATTTAAATAAACCTGATAATTGGTCCATGCATCTTCCAGTTTTTTCAAATTATCACTCACCTGATCCGGGCACCGTAAACATAATGCAACCACTAAGGCATTGATCAGACTCAGTGGTGCGACTAAAGAATCTACTATCGAAACCATATCACTTCTGGCGCATAAATTCACTGACGAATACATACACATCGGTGAATTTTCCGAATCGGTCAGGGCAATGATCCTGGCGTTTCTGTCATTGGCAAATTCCATTGCCTTTAATGTCCGCATTGAATATCTCGGAAAACTGATGCCTACCACAGCATCTTTTTCATCTATCCGTATCATCTGTTCAAACAATTCTGTCATGGAGGAAGACTTCACACAGCTTACACCCGGTCTGATCATATTCAGATAAAAGGTCAGAAAGTCTGCCAGCGGTTCGCAGCTGCGCAGACCGATAATATAAATATGCTCTGCCCGTAAAATAATATCAACAGCCGCCTCAAAGGCTTCTACATTGATGTTTTGCAGTGTATCGGCAATCTTGTCGATATCGGAATTGAGCACGCTCGTCAAAATCTCCGACTGCGTACTTTTACCGTATTTCATTCCGACCTTTGCCACGCCGTTCCATTCATTTTTGACCCATTCTTCCAGCGCACGCTGAAACTCCGGATAGCCGTCAAAGCCCAGTCCGGATGCAAAACGGACAACGGTTGATTCGCTGATATCCACCCTGGCTCCTAACTGTGCGGCGGTCATAAAAACAGCCTGATCATAGTTATCCAGAATATAAGTTGCTATTTTTTTATGGCTCTTGCTCAATCTGTCATAGCGCTCATTGATCAACGCTATAATATCTGTATATTCTGCTTTTTTATCTTCCTTCATGTATCTTAACAATCATCCTTTACTTGCCCTGTTTTCTTTAGTCGTGCAATTCCACTATTTCATATAAGAGCGGTATGCATTTTCCAATAAAGAGCAGGTTTCTTCCATCGTCAGATCATAATCATCGGTAATGACCATAGCTGCGGCTCCATGAATAAAGATCCACATTTTCATGAAAATATCACTCGGATTTTGCACTCCCATGGCTCCGGCTCTGGCAATTTCTTTATGAAGCGCATTATTTTTGCCGTTCAGGATTCCAAATAAAGACGCATTGCATCTTTTTTCTTCAAGAAACAACAGCCTGAATAACTGCGGTTTCTGCATCGCATATTCAATATATGCCATTCCGAGATTGACAAACGGCGTGTTGCTCTTTGTGGGGTAACCATCATAAAAATCAGAAAAATCAGATATTGACAATGCAAATATATCATCACACAGCGTATCCATTCCTTCATACACACGGAAAATCGGTTGCGTAGAGCAGCCTGCCCTCGCTGCAAGCTTTCTGGCAGTCAGTTCCCTTAACCCCTCTTCTTTTGTAATCTCAAAAGCAGCATTTAACAGCATTTCCTTTGTAACACTGATTTTTCTTGCCATCACTGATACCCCTTTTCTTCGGAATGTGAAATGCCAGACTGGCTGACATTCTTTATCACAAAAACAATAACACAAGTTATGCTATAATTCAACTGTTTCCTTTCGGATACATCTATTTCCAGATCAGAGTCACATCTGCCGTTATAGGTGTTGAAAAATCATATGCAGTCAGGGTATTGTCGGCACCGGTAACATACCAGTTTCCGCTTGCGGATGGCTGCAGTCTCGGTTTTCCTGCCACAGCACCGCTATTAACTGTCTGGGTAGCAAAGGTACTGCCATTGTAGCTAAAGACTACCGTATATGAAACAGCTGTATCAGAAGAAGCTGTCGGCGTTGACGCTGCCGGTGTATTGGAAGAAGCTGCCGGTGTCTTACCAGCATCCGGTTTTAAAGCAGAACTCTTTTTCTGCGGTTTCTCTTTTTTATCTGCTGCAGGCTCCTCAGTTTCCTCTTCTAATGCTTCTTCATTTTCTTCCACAACAGTATCATTCTCATCATCTTTGATCTCTTCTTTATCTTCTATGCCCGCTTCATTTTCCCGCTCTGTTATGATTTCTTCAATTTCATCAAAAGAAACAGGCACTCTGTCCGGCAACAGGTTGACACCCACATAGATAGTCCTTCCTGAATTCATGATACTCTGCAACACCTTTAAAGTCTGTGTCGGCAGACCCTTATAATCAATTGGTGCAAGCGAAAGCTCTTCATCTCCTACTTTTTGTAAAATGATCTCGGAAAAGTCCTGTCCGCCCCTCGTCATGACCTGATAGCCTTCCGGTATCTCAACCGGATCTCCAATATTCTTTCCATCTATGGTATGGAGCTGTAAAACTGTTTTACCTTCATATACGAGAAAATCGGAATGAACCTCTCCATCCTCTCCGATATATACCCTTACCCAGGTGATCGTGCCCCGGATAGCCATAGTTGCATTGGGGGTTTCGATTTTATAAGAGGATGCATCGCTCAGTTTATTATCAAGCTTGTGTAAGGTTGCACCTTCCGACAGATAAATCTGTGTTTTGGAATCGGCTGAATCACCCTCTGCCTTCAACAACATCTGTGTATTTTCTTCCACATAGACATATTTGTCATCGTCCAGCTTCAGATCCAGCTCACTGGCTTCCCCGACAGAAACATCATCTCCGGATTCCAGATTCATGTCTACATAGGCCTCCAGCGTATCCCCTATACTTTCTCTATATACATTTACACTGCCAACCTTATCGATAACGCTGATATTACGGAACGCCTTCTCCCCTCCAAGATTGAGAATCACGGCAACTGCGACTGCTCCCACTACTGCAGTACCGCCACAGATCGCCGCTACTGCAGCTTTTGTAATTCCTCTATTACCTAATTTCATGTGTTTTGTCCTTTCTTTTTCTATACACCCTATACACACTGCTTTAATGCAGATACAATCTTTTCATCCAGCTTTCCGGCTGAAACCATATCATCCAGAATATCAAAGGCTTTCTCCTTTGGCATCGGTTTCTTATAGGGCCGGTCCTCACTTGTAAGTGCATCATAAATATCCGCCACTGCCAAAATCCGTGATTCACACGCCAGCTTATCTGCCGTCAGGTGATCCGGATATCCGGTTCCGTCCAGCGTTTCATGATGCTGTGCAGCCCAGATGGGACAATCCTTAAAATACCGGTTGAAATGTACCTTTTCCAGAATTTTTCTGGTCATGTTGACATGATTCTCCATAACTGCCCGTTCTTCATCCGTCAAAGTTCCCTTGCGGATTTTCAGGCATTCTGCTTCCTCTTCGGTAAAAAGCGGTGTTTCCGTATCGTCAGGCAGCATCCACATTTTAGCCGTAAGGGCTTCTATGCGGGCAAAATCCTCATCCGGCAAAAATCCTTTTTTATCGATATCATTCACAAAAGCAAGTGTATCCCGTAAAAACTCCGACTGTTCCACATACTCTTCTTCTGTCTGCTTTCCTTCCAGAAAACGCATCTTTGCATAACATTCAAACAGTTTAAAACGATTTTCTATATCGTAAAGCTTTTCTCCAAGCCTGGTTGCTTTATTCATGACATCAAGAGGTACGATCATCTTGCCGATATCATGAAGCAGAGCTCCCATCACAAGCTGTTCCTTTCTCTGCTCATCAAAACATTCCGGAAACTGCCCATCAGCATATTCTTTGTTCAGTTCATCCACGATCCGTCCCGAGTAATCCGCAACCTTTCTGGTATGCGTGGCATTGTACGGGGTTCTTTCATCAATGGCAGTTGCCAGTGCTTCTGTAAAGGACCACATCTGTTCTTTCAGTTCTTCTGTGTAATGCATATTGGAAATAGCGATTGCAGCCTGCGACGCAAGGGATAAAATAATAAACTCGTATTCCTCATCAAATACAATGATCTGTCCCTCATCATCCAGGGCATTGATCAGCTGCATGACACCGATCACTTCCCCTTCATGATTGGCTAACGGAATCACAAGCATGGATTCCGTGTGATATCCTGTCATGGAATCATATTTTTTAGGACCGGAAAAGTCAAAGGTATCATTGCACCATACATCCTTGATATTGATAACCTTGCGATGAATTGCACTGTACGCACATACATTTTCCTCTTTTAACGGAACAGGAGGCAGATTAATTTCCTCGCCATCCTCTCCCTGGCTGACACCCATTGAAAGCGTCTTCATCACTTTAAACTTCAGTGCATCATTTTCCAGAACATACAGTGTACCGGCATCACAATTGGTCACATCCATACTTTCTTCCAGAATTTTTTCCAAAAGTCTGTTACGGTCCTTTTCCGTTGTCAGTTCAATACCGATTGAGATAATATTACGAAATTCCTGTTGTGTTAAATTCATATTCGTCCCCTTATTCAAATAAATTGTTAAATACAGTGATTGATTCCTCAAATGCTTCTAAACTTTTTAATTCCAGAAGAATGCTCGGAAGCTCCTTCAGATTTCCGTTTTCGTAAAGTCTCCTGAACTCTTTATAAAATTCCTGCCAGTTGATTTTACCCTTTCCAAGCGGCAGATGCAGATCATTTACAAGATCGTTGTCATTGATGTGCATATGCTTGATATATGGTGCACATCGTTCAAGCCACACCGTCGGTGCAACATCTGAAATAGCCGCATGCGCATAATCCAGACAGATTCCAAAATTCGGAACATCCTTCATAAGATCCGCCAGCTGACATAAAAGTTCTTCATCCCGGTCAAACATATTTTCCATATATACATTTATTTCCCGGTATTTGTCGCAGATCATACTAAAAAAATCCTTATTGACCGACAGCCAGTTGGAAGCATATCTCTGTTCTTTAAATCCTGCGATCAGTCCTGTATGAAATACAACTCCTCCTACACCAAGCCTTTTTCCAATCTCCATGGATTGTTGGATGCACTTTTGGGAATATGCGGCAATATTGGGATCTGAACTATGTACCGTCATATCTAAAAACACTCCATGCATCGTGTCCATAGCGGTATCACGTCCACATGACAGATATGCCCTGACCCGCCTGTCAACCTCCTCTTCATCGTTATAAACCGATGGCAGATAAAAATCATTGTACTCAAAACGTGCGTTATATTTTTGCGCTATTGCAACCGATTCCCGAAGTCTTTCATACTCCGGAATAAATGAAACCTCAACCTTCAAGCTTCCCCTCCTGTTAGTACAGTTTTTACAGTTCCTTTTCTTTTCCCTTTACCTTTTTTACAGAATATACCATGACATCCCTGGTCTTTCCTTTTAGCGGAATATTGCCGACCGGCTCAACCTCGATCCGGTCCTTGACTGCTTCATATACCGCTTCACTGATCAATATCTGTCCGCGCTTGGCATTGGCCTCTAAACGCGCAGCTGTATTGACCGTATCGCCGATCGCCGTATAATCCATACGGACATCACAGCCGATATTTCCAACAACGGCCGGACCACAGTTAACACCGACTCCAAAGCCCACGGTTTTGCCAAAGCGCTCCTGCATTTCCGCCTCTATGGCATCTGCTCCGGCTGCAATATCATATGCGGCACATACCGCTTTGAAAATATAATCATCCAGATCAAACGGTGCATTGAACACCGCCATTGTCGCATCCCCGACAAATTTATCCAATGTACCTGCGTTATCAAAAATCGCCTTTGTGGTAAGGCTGAGATAGCGGTTCAGAATTTCCACGACCTGTTCCGGCTCTAAACTTTCAGACATTGTGGTAAAGCCGCGGATATCCACAAACAAAACAGCAATCTGCCGGCTTTCCCCGCCAAGCTTGATTTCCAGATTGTTCTTTTTGGATAATTCCTCTACAATCTGCGGTGCTACATATTTTTTAAATGCATTTAATGTCCTGGTACGGTTTATTTTTTCAATCAGATACTGACTAAAGATCTTGTATCCGACAATCAGTATCATTGAAACCGGAAGATAGATCAACGGTATCGTATATCCCTGTCCACGAAGCAGGATTCCTGCTAAAATTTCACCCGCAAGCAAAACAAAAAAGCTCAGTATACTGATCACTATATTTTTTTTGCGGATCCAAAGATAAAATAAGACAGCTACCAGCGCAAAAACAAGACCGCACAAAGCTGCATTCGCCGGTTGTGAAAATTTACCTTCCAGCAATGCTTCCACAATATTGGCATGTACCTCAACCCCATACATCTGACTGCCTTTTTCGACTGCCACATTAAAGGAATCCATTAATCCCGGTGCATAAGCGCCTACAAGCACAATACAATCCTTAAAAACTCTCGGATCAATGGTTCCATCCAAAACATCACACATTGACACATCTTCGTAGTCTGCAATATTTCCCGAAAAAGTAAATTCCGTCTGATTGTAAGCATCCAGTCGGGGAATTTGAATCTCCTGTCCGTTTTTTTGCTGATATGCCTTGTAAACAGCAAATGCCAGACTGTCCATCTGCCCATCATCCGTCTCAACAAAAAGCTGGGCCTGTCTGATATATCCATCCCTGTCCTGTACAGTATTGGCAAATGCGCAGGTCCCCGCATCTAAAAGTGCTTCATATGGTTTTTCTATCTGTTCAATTCCCCGGTTGTTGACAAAGGTCACACCATCCGTAAAACGATCAACACTTGTTTTGTATACAATGTTGGAAGCAAGAATGACATTGCCCGCATTCTTGCACGCACTTGCAAAATATGTATCACCATCGGCATCCTTATCTCCGATATACATAACATCAAATGCCAACACTGCCGGCTTAGATGCATCCGATTGACAGAGTGTTTCCACCAGCTTTCCCGGTATATCACGTCCCCACTCTGTTGTAGGTCCATACTTGCTCATGGTCTTTTCATCTATTTTGATAATCTTGATTTTTTTATTGATAGAACCGGCTCTCTGATATACCGCATCCTCCGCCATATGATCCAATGCATAAAACGGCTGGAGACTTCCCAGAAGTGCAGTCAGCACAAAGACAACAACAACTGTAATGATTTCCCTTATTTTGCTTTTCATATATTCCCCTTAACCCAAAATAACGTATTCTGATACATCCGTACAGATATAACAAATAGCCGAAACATAAAATCATGCTTCAGCTATCCATCTATTTATTTATTGGATCGTAATTGTATAATATCCGCTTTCCGGTACATAAAAAACGGTTCCGGACGGATAGATACTCGCATCCCCTTCCACCAGATATGATCCACCTGCACCAAAATAGTATTCCAGACCGGCACTCAGATAAACGGTTCCTGCATTAATCTGCGTGCGTCCGTCCGAATCCGCCATGCTGGTCCAGACTGCATATAAATCCACAATCTGGTTGTCAGATGCAGCCTTAAAATCAAAGCTGCCTCCATCCTTATACTGTACTGTACCGCTGCTGCTTGTAGACCATCCTGCAAATATCTGCTCCACATTGGTAAATTGATTTTTGTTTAATACCACAGGGGCTGAAGAATCGCCATTCTGATCAGGCATACTTCCCGTTCCGCCGTTTCCGTCAAACCGGATGGTATAGGCATTGGCTCTCCAGACTGCATATACCGTAACCGATGCCTGATCCTCGGACCAGTCCGGTTCATATGAGGTAATGATATCTGTCATCCCATTCGGAGTCAAAGACCATCCACGGAAGGTATATCCCTCTCTGGTAAGCAGTCCGTTTCCGTCTGTCAGACTCTGAACCGGATTTGCCTGTGGATCATATGCAATAACATTATCGGCAACAGTTCCGTTTCCGCCGTTCGCACTATAACTGATCGTAAAATGATTGGGCTCCCAGACCGCTTCAAATAAAAGCTCTGCCTTTTCAGCTTCCGGATCATAATCAAAGGAATCCCCAGGCTGATAAATATCTCCCGCTCCGGACTGGGAATTGCCATCCTTCACATTTACCAACTTCCATCCCGCAAAATGATATCCGGGCATAGACAGACCGCACTCAGGCATGGTAATAGGATGATCTGCATCACCTTCCATTGTTCCGGGTGTCTTTCCGTCCGGAACAATCTGTCCCACTCCTCCTGCCGTAAAGCCGGCAGTATATGAATAAGGATCAGACCAGATTGCATAAAAAGTGACCGTATCTCCCTCTTCCACATGAATATAATCATTTCCGGCAAAATCAATCTTTTCACCTATGCTGTACAGATATGTATTCTCTGTCACCTCACTCGGCTTTACCAGAGACCAGCCGCGGAAGGAATGGCCTTTATTGTACACATCAATCTGATCGTCTATTGTATATATTGCACTGATTTTATATTGCATCGCTTCCGGTGCAAAACCGTCTCCGCCATTGCGATCATATTGAACCGTACACATCTTGGCCGGTGTCCAGTCAAGGGTCAGGTTATACAACGTATAATTATACTTCGTATCTCCCGTATCAACTACCGAGGTTACCTTGATGGATTCATAATTTGCCGGAAGCTCTGAACTGACAGTCATACTGTCATAATATGAATAAAGGCCCTTATCTGATTGCTTTTCTTCTGATAACGATATATAATTTGCAATATCAGCACTCCCATAAGATATTACAAATTCACCACCGGAGCTTGAATTCTTAAGACCGTCTCCGATATCTGAAAACTCAAGATTCAGACAATCATTTACTTTCTTATGAAGTAATCCAACCTCTATCATGCCACTTCCGGCCATTGCCGAAATGCCCGATTCCCAGAACAGACATACCACAAGCAGCAATGCCAACAGCCCTTTTAATCTCTTTTTTAATTCCTTCATGAATCCCTCTCCTATATTCTATCTCTGTTCCCTTACACAGGATGTTTATAACCTAAAACATTCGAAAACTGCTGATTTACTGCGTAAATCACTACTTTTTCACGTTTGGCAGGTCCCAAGTTCAAAAGTCTTATCGTACAAGTACGAACGACTTTTTGACCTTTTTCCCCTGATATCATACTAATATAATACTATCAAATTTTATTATGTTGCGCAATCAATATATTTTGATGATATCAGCGATTTTTACTTCATCTTATTTTTCCATGAAATCATATATCCACCCAGTACATATATCAGCACCACAACCGTCACAAGCAAAGCCCGGTATGTAAAGAAAAAATGAATATAGGAATGATTATTCAGAGCAATAAATCTCCCAACCGGGATAATTGCCAATATACCAAACAACCGGTTGATATCGTTGACCTTTTTAGTCCGAAACAAATACCAGATACAAAAAGCAGCAACTACTGTCACCACCAATGTGATCACCGTTGTCCACACCTTCATGCTATCCCTGAAGGGAAGCAGACAGGCAAAATTCCGCCACAGGGCACCAAAGATCCGTTCACTGTCCGATACCGTTTCCGCTCCGGTCACATTTCCCAGTGTCGCATCTCCGTTCATGCGGAAAGCAGCCTGTCGGAGTGCATCCATAAAGGCATCCTTTCCAAGAAAAATACACGCCATGATCCATTTTAAGAAAAACATCAAAGTATAGGCAATCCCCCATACGCCCCCACTTTTTATCATCCTTACACATTCTTTTTTAAATCCCCGGATCTGCCCTCTTTTGTTGCGCATCACAAGATACAGCATATAGGCAACCGTAAATGTAAGGGTCTCTGCTGTCAGAAAATCAAGAAAAGCCGTCACAATTCCGCTCGCAGCCAGAACGCACCACAATATCTTTTCCTGATACTCATCCTTTTCGTTATTGACTTTTCTGGTCATCAGCAAAAACAAAACCGGAAGTTCCACCGCCATCACCAGAAACGGCATCGTATATTCCACACAAAAGCCACACATCCACGCGGATACGCTTATCAATCCCACAACATAACAGCAGGCAAAAAAAAGATATTTTTCCCGAATCAAAAGATAGAGAAACCAAACTGTCAACAGTAATATCATAATTCCCAGGATCATACGAATCATACGGATATCAAAAAACATAAACAACGGCCGTAAAAGCACCATGGATCCATGCCAGTAACGTGAATAATCCACATTTGGCACGATCTTATCATTGCCGGAAATACCGGCCGGGTTATTGACTGCATAGGAAAAGCTTTCATTGACCTCTTCCCCATCCGGATTGTAATAAGAAGCACTTAAAACGGATGTAAGGATATTTTCAGAATCAATATGGTATATAATATTTGTCAGAATACAATCGGCATAATTATCCTGTCTGCTCAAAAAAGAAAACGGAGTTACTCTATCAAACAACAGATGCTCACTGTAGTATTCCGCACTCTCTTTCATCTGTTTCTGTATTGCACTTTGTGGTATATAAGCCGTTGTGAATAACAGAAACACACAGATAAAAGCAGTAATAATTCCACTTGATATGACACATTTTATTTTTTTCATATATGTATCGTTCCCTTAAATCCCCTTCTGTTTTTATAAAAAGAACCACAAATGCATTTTTTATTTATGCATTTGCGGTTCTTATTTGTACTATTCTGCTGTCTGCTATGAAAAAGTACAATCTGAAATTATACCGGATATGCTCCGTTTGCTGTATCAGCCTTTGTCAGATCAACTTTTTCCTGCTGAGCTTTACGATATTTGAAGAACTCTGAAGCAACCTGAGGGAATAATGCGTAAGATAACACATCTTCATCCTGCTGAGGCTCAAAGCCGGCTTCGATCATTTCTTTCTTGATTGACTCAAGTTCGGGCTCGGTATGTCCGGTAGCTTCTGCAGAACGTGCTGTAGAACGTTTCTCACCGGGGATAACCTTGTCGATAACTTCCTGATTCATCGGTTTAACAGTCTGGCCATAGTTACCACGGAGTAAGTCTTTAAACTCACCTGTTGCCATTTTGTATCTTTCACCCATTAATACGTTGAAGATAGCCTGTGTACCGACGATCTGTGATGAAGGTGTAACAAGCGGAGGCTCGCCACAGTCTTTACGTACTCTCGGGATCTCTTCCAGTACTTCCTGGAATTTATCTTCAGCATGCTGTTCCTTTAACTGGCTGACCATGTTGGAAAGCATACCGCCGGGTACCTGATATAATAATGTCTTGATGTTTACGCCAAGAACCTTGGTTGACATTAAGCCACTCTTTAAGCACTCTTCTCTGTAAGGAGCAAAGTAATTGGTAATCTCAGCAAGCAATGACTGATCATATCCTGTGTCATAGGGAGTTCCTTTGAATGCTTCAACCATAACTTCTGTTGCGGGCTGTGAAGTACCTAATGCGAAAGGTGAGATTGCACAGTCGATAACATCAACACCGGCTTCTACTGCTTTTAAGTATGTCATAGAAGCAACACCGGATGTATAATGTGTATGCAGCTGGATCGGAAGCTTTGTAGATTCTTTTAATGTCTTAACGAGCTCTTCTGCTTTGTAAGGAACCAAAAGACCTGCCATATCTTTGATACAGATGGAATCTGCACCCATTTCTTCGATATCTTTTGCCATTTTAGCCCAGTAATCAAGTGTATATGCATCACCTAATGTATAAGAAAGAGCAACCTGTGCATGACCTCTTCCTTCACGTTTTTTGATCTCATTGGTAGCATCTACTGCAGCCTGAAGGTTGCGGATATCATTTAAGCAGTCAAAAATACGGATGATATCAATACCGTTTGCAATGGATTTCTCAACGAAAGCATTAACAACATCATCAGCATAAGGTCTGTAACCCAAGATGTTCTGACCACGGAATAACATCTGAAGAGGTGTATTTTTACATTTATCTTTGATTTTTCTTAATCTTTCCCAGGGATCTTCTTTTAAGAATCGAAGGGAAGCATCAAATGTAGCACCGCCCCAGCACTCAAGTGAGTTGTATCCGACCTGATCCAGCTTATCCAGGATAGGAAGCATAAAATCGGTAGGCATTCTGGTAGCAATCAATGACTGATGTGCATCACGTAATATCGTTTCCGTAATTTTTACGGGTTTTTGTTCTGCCATTATTTTTTCCTCCAATAATAATAATTTGAAATTTCATAGTAATAATTGTATATCATATAAAGCCTGCATTCATAAATCCTACGGATTTAGAATACACCGAAGATAGCCATAAAGGTTCCGGCTGCTACCGCTGTACCTACTACACCGGCAACGTTGGGTCCCATAGCATGCATCAGTAAGAAGTTGGTAGGATCTGCTTCTGCACCAACCTTTTGTGATACACGGGCAGCCATAGGAACGGCAGATACACCGGCTGAACCGATCAGCGGATTAACCTGTCCTTTGGTAGCCCAACACATGAGCTTTCCGAATACAACTCCGGCAAAGGTACCGAATGCGAAAGCGATCAGACCTAATAATACGATCTTTAATGTATCTATATTTAAGAATGCTTCTGCAGATGTTGTAGCACCAACAGATGTTCCTAATAAGATAACTACGATATACATCAATGCATTGGATGCAGTCTCCTGCAGCTGTCTTACAACACCTGACTCTTTGAAGAGGTTACCAAGCATCAGTAAACCAACAAGGGGTGCTGTTGTAGGAAGGATCATACAAACAACAATTGTTACAACGATCGGGAATAAGATCTTTTCCAGTTTACTAACGGGACGTAACTGACCCATTTTGATCTTTCTTTCTTTTTCTGTTGTAAACAGTTTCATGATCGGGGGCTGAATGATCGGAACCAGTGACATGTACGAGTACGCTGCCACCGCGATCGGTCCGAGCAAAGCAGTCTGTCCAAGCTTACCTGCAAGGAAGATTGATGTAGGACCATCCGCACCACCGATGATTGAGATTGCTGCTGCGGCTTTGTCGTTGAAGCCCATTGCAATCGCACCAAAATATGCGGTAAAGATACCGAACTGTGCTGCTGCACCTAATAAGAAGCTCTTAGGATTGGCAATCAAAGGACCGAAGTCTGTCATCGCACCTACACCCATGAAAATCAGTGAAGGAAGGATTGACCATTCGTCCAAAACGTAGAAATAATACAGCAATCCGCCGGTCTGTCCATCACCAAATGGTGTCATAATACTGGGATAGATGTTTACCAGCAGCATGCCGAATGCGATGGGTGTCAAAAGCAACGGTTCAAAGCCTTTGGCAATCGCAAGATATAAGAATACACATGCAACCACGATCATAACATAATTGCCCCAGGTCAGGTTTTTAAAAGCTGTCTGCTGGAGTAAGTTGCTCAGCGTATTTGTTACATAGGATAAATCCATCTCTTTAACCTCCTGTTTTAGTAAAAACCAATTATCCTGAAATAATTAGTTTAATGTAGCAAGAACTGCGCCTGCATCTACTGCATCACCAACAGCTACATTGATGCTTGCTACTGTACCATCTTCAGGAGCAACCTGAGGGATTTCCATCTTCATAGCTTCAAGGATCAGAACCGGATCACCCTTCTTTACTGCCTGTCCAACAGAAGCTTCGATCTTGAATACTTTACCAGCTGCACCGGCTTCAATCTTGATTCCGCCTGCTGCTGCAGGTGCTGCTGCGGGAGCTGCTTTCGGTGCAGCTTTGGGAGCTGCCTTGGGTGCTGCTGCGGGAGCACCTGTAGAAGCGCCTTCTTCTACTACTACATCATATACGTTGCCATTAACGGTAATTGTATAATTTTTCATCTTAATATCCTCCTATAATTAGGCTCTCTGCCATTTGTTTGTGCTTGCTCTTCTGATACTTCTGATTACAACACCATCTGTGCTGGCAGCGCCTTCACTTGCTGCAATTGCTGCTGCGATTACGGCAACCAACTCTGTATCGTCGGAAAGCTCTTCATTTTCAATGATCTGTGCAATTGTATTGTCAACAGCTGCACTTGTATTTGTTGCGTTTTTCTTAGCTTTTTTATCAGCAATGGATTTTTCAATCTTGGGAATGAAAGCAAATAACTGGATCAAGAACATGATCAGGATCAGGACTGCAAATACAGTACCCATACCTAACAGAGTGTTCATGCCGGCTTTTGCCATTTTCTCACCAAGTGTATACTGGGGAGAAATCATCATATCCGGAACGATCGTGTCCGCATCGTAATACATTTCTACGCTGGCATTTCTGTCGCTGCCAACAATTTCAAAAGAAATTGTATAATCATCTGCGTCACCGGTAACCTCAACAGAGTCTGCTACGATGGATTTGTAAAAGCCGATCTCATCCAGACCTGATGAAAAGATGTCGCATGCAGAAGCAAATGCTTCTCCGGCATCCTCTCCGTAGTAAGATGTAAACTGGTCTACATAGTCATCAACCTGCTCAGCTAAAACGACCTGATTGATGATGGAAATTGTGCTTTCTGCAACCTGTTCAGCATCTGTTTTGGAAACCGGAAGCTCAGCCTGCTCTGTTTCGCCGCATGCTGTTAATCCAAATGCACACATTACTGTAAGAGCTAAGGTTAACAAGAATTTTTTCATAATCTTATATCATCCTTTCTTATACAGTTCCATGTTTTTTTGCCGGACGATCATCTCTTTTTGTAAAGAGCATTTCAAATGCACCGATCACATATTTTCTTGTATCAGCTGCATTGATGATCTGGTCAACATATCCTCTCTTTGCTGCACCGGCTGCACTTGTCTGGGCTTTTTCGTATTCTTTTGCTTTTTCTGCGATCACATCATTGCCCTGTCCGTTGTAAATGATCTGTGCTGCTGTCTTGGCATCCATAGCACCGATCTGTGCATTTTCCCATGCAAGTGTCAGATCAGCACCGATTGCTTTGGAGTTCATGGCAACATAAGCACTTCCCATTGCCTGTCCGATCACAACATTTACCTTCGGTACGGTAGCGTTTGCAAATGCATATGTAAGCTTTGCAACTGCTTTTGCGATTTTCTTTTCTGAACATACAGTAGCTTCATATCCTTTAACATTGGTAAGGGATAATACGGGAATGCTGAATGCGTCACAGAAGTTGATGAAATCAGCTGCTTTTTCAGCGCCCTTAGCTGTTAATACTGCATCAAATTTTTCTGCAACCTTGCCTTCTTCGTCAACAACCTCTGAACGGTTGGCAACGGCACCAACGGTAACACCGTTTAATTTGATAAATCCGGTTACCATTTCTTTTGCATAAGCTGCTTTTGTTTCAAAGAACATATTGTCATCAGCGATGATGGATAATGCTACGGAAGTATCTCCGACGCAGTTAGCAAGCTCTGCTGATGCACGGTTTAAATCGTCTGTGCACTCAACATAAGATGCATCATCTTCGTTGTTGCCGGGTAATAATGAAACCAGTGTACGGATCTGTGAAAGTACTTCTGCTTCATCTGCAACAACATCTACGATACCTGCTTCCGCACTCTGGAAATCAGCTGCTGCAGTATCGTTTTTCTCTGCGTAGTTACCATCTAACGCATTGGGGGAGTTTACAAATAATTTTGCTTTTGTAGCTTCCATAAATGTAAAGTCAGTTAATGTGGGGAACAGTGCAAGACCGCCGCCACATGCACCAAAGATGGCTGTAATCTGCGGAATCACTCCGGAAGCCAATGTCTGCTTCATGTAGATCTCACCAAATGCATTTAATGCATCGGTTGCTTCCTGCAGTCTAAGTCCGGCTGAATCGATTAAACCGATCACAGGTGCACCTGTCTTTAAAGCCAGATCATAGAGGTTGGCAATTTTTTTGGCATGCATTTCACCAACAGTTCCGTTTAATACGGAAGCATCCTGGCTGTAAACATACACAAGATTACCATCGATCACTCCGTAGCCGGTAATAACACCGTCTGAGGGAGTTTCTGTTTGTTTCAGGTCAAAATCTGTAGCTCTGGCTGTAACCATTGCACCGATTTCAACGAAACTGTTGTCATCGAGTAAAGCTGCAATTCTTTGACTCGCTTGTGAAGAATTACTCATTTTTCAGACCTCCATTTTATATTAATAAAAAAAATAACGATATTTGCGAATGGGCAGAGTAAACCCATCAACGCATCGTTAAGAGTATAACATAGAATTTCTGCTACTTCCAGATATAAATTGTATTTTTTTCAACAAAATTCCTGTATAAAGAAGCATCTTAACACTTCTTTTATACAGTGCATAAATGTATACGGAAGAACTGCATTTTTTGTCCGGATCGGACAGCTTTTATATTCATTTCCGTTGATAAATATTTTCCCATAACCCACAATTTCCCCGGCACTGACAGGAGCACAAATCACATCCTTTACCTCATAGCTCACCTCTGTTTCATCCCATTCGGACAGAAGGATGGTTTGTGGATTTTCGTCTTCCATATAAAGCCCCGTACTTTCTTCCACCCCTCCGGTTACCGGAATAAAGGCCGGTATATCCTTCCATGCAATTTCACGGTATTCATAATTGTCCAGTCCATAATTCATTAATGCCGCAGTATCCTCCCATTTGTAATTTTTATGTGGTGGCCATCCACATGCAAGCACAACCGAAACCAGCTTTTTACCATCACGGTCAACGGCTCCGACAAAACAGTATCCGGCTTTATTGGTAAAACCGGTTTTTACACCGAGTGCACCATCCATCATATCCAAAAAACGGTCTCTGTTGTAAACAGAAAAAGACCTTCCCTCCCCAAGCTCACAAAACTGTGCGCTTCTTGTTGCCACCAGATTTAAAAAATCCCGGTTCTGAATGGCATAGGCAGCTATCTTTGCCAGATCGTATGCGGTCGTGGAATGGATATTGCCGTCCTTTTCGGCATCCAGACCGTTTGGTGTGATAAAATATGTATTCTCACAGTTAAGTTCTTTGGCCTTTGCATTCATCATATCCGCAAAACCTTCCATGCTCCCGCCAATATGTTCTGCAATTGCAACAGCCGAATCATTGTGTGATTCCAGCATCAGGGAATTTAACAGATCTTTCAGATAAAACTGCTCTCCCTCCCTCATCCCCAGCCGGACCTTCGGCATGGAGGCTGCACGTTTTGAAACTGTCACAATATCATCCGGATTCCCGTTTTCAAGGGCCAGGATTGCTGTCATGATCTTGGTTGTCGATGCCATCGGCATGACTTTAAAAGCGTCCTTCTGATAAAGGATCCTGTCATTTGCGGCATCGATCAGGACAGCTGACATTGCATAAAGCTGCAGCTGCGGCTGTTCTATCAGTTCTGTCTGTTCTGTCAGCTCCGTCTGCTCTGTCTCTTCTGTCTGTTCCGTCTCTTCTATCTCTTTCGCATTTACCGCAGGACCACTCTTATCAAAAAATATGGACAAAATAAAAAGAGCCAGAAAAAAGGAAATGATCCTCTTCCGTCTCTTTTTCATCGTATCCTGAAATCTAAAAACACAACATTGAAAAATCTTCATCGGAATTTCTCCGTTTTTGTACAATATATTCCGATGTGTTCCTAAATATCCAACTTTAATTGAACTTCTTTTTCTGCCTGTTCTCTGAATTCCTCTATACGGTCTGTATTCATCTTGGGCAGGTCTTCTAAGCTTGTAACTCCGAATGATCGTAAAAACTGCTCGGTAGTTCCGAACAAGATCGGTTTGCCCGGCGCATCCATGCGTCCGACCTCTGTGATCAGGTCAAACTCGATCAGTCTGTTGATCGCATGATCACAGCTGACACCCCGGATCTTTTCGATTTCGATACGGGTAACCGGCTGCTTGTAAGCAACGATCGACAATGTCTCCAAAAGGGAATCCGTCAGTGTATATCTGCGGGGAATGGCGGCGATCTTGATCAGCCAGTCATACATTTCCGGCTTGGAGCACATCTGATATGCACCATCAAGCTCCATGATCGTGACACCCTTTGATGGATCCGTGTCATAATCTTCTTTTAATTCAGCTATAAGTGCCTTCACTTCCTTGGGCTTTACCTCAAGCACCTGCGAAAGCCTGTCCGCCTCTACCGATTCTCCCATGGTAAATAAAACCGACTCAATAATAGCCTTTTTCTTTTCTTTATCCAAACTATGCTGCCTCCTTTGAGGTAATATAGATATCCTCAAAAGCATCTTCCTGTTCAATCAGGATTTTGCCAACCTTCATCAATTCCAAAATCACAAGGAAGGTCACAATAACCTCCATTTTGGAATTTTGTTTTTCAAGCAGATTGCGGAAGCTGCAATGCTTCTGCATGATGATCAGGTCTTCCACATAAAGCATCTTGGCATCCATATCCACTTCATCTTTTTCGATTTTGCCAAATTTGGAACGGATCGGGTCGATCTTGTCCTCCCGTTTTTTCATGACACTTTCAAAAATGGTACGAAGTCCTGCCAGATTTTGTCCACCGATCAGTGTTTCATAATCAAGCGGCGGTACATATTCGGAAACTTCCTTGGGAAGTGACTGCTCCTTAAACCATACCTTCTGCGCATCATGATACTTGTCCTTCAACTCATAAGACATATATTTGTACATCTTGTATTCCAAAAGCTTTTGGACAAGCTCTGCTCTCGGATCTTCTTCCTCGCCCTCTTCATTGACCTCTCTCGGAAGTAACATCCGGCACTTGATATCGATCAGAGTAGCTGCCATGACAAGAAACTCACTCATCACATTCATGTCCTCATGATGGAGTTTTCGTACATAGTCCAGATACTGATCTGTGATCTGGACGATCGGAATATCATAGATATCAACTTTATTTTTTTCTATCAGATACAGCAACAGATCCAGAGGACCTTCAAACACCTGCAATTTGACTGCTAAACTCATAGTATTACCCCTTAATGCATATTCACCGGATTATAATACTACATATTGTGTTTGATTGCAAGTACAAAACTATATATGGATAGTTATGTAAATCTCATTTTTCTTTGTCGCTATGAAAATGCCCATGTCAGCTATCAACTGTGGTGAGAGCTTTTGGACGGAACCACCATAACATCCACAAGCTCACATGGGTTTAAAAAGCGTACCGGGATCGTATGGCACCCAAGTCCCCGGCTTACGATCATCCGGCTTTTTCCTTTTTTGTATAATCCTCCTGAATACTGGGGAAACAGGCGAAATCTCGGTGAAATCACACCACCTATAAACGGAAGCTTTGCGATCCCGCCATGCAGATGTCCCGCAAGGACAAGGTCCGCTCCGGTTCTGGCATAATTAGAAAAATATTCCGGATTGTGTGCCAATAAAATGGTAAAGCAATCCTGATCCGCCATTCCAAGCTTTTCCACGGAATATCTCCGCGGCATATGCCGCAGCTTCCATTTTTTGTAATACATACGCCCGATTTCAAGTCCTGCCACACGCACATCTTTTCTGTGCGTCTCACAGCTTCCGGTATATAGGCGCACAATTCCCATCTGCCTAAGCTTTTCTTCATATTTTTCAGACATATCACCGTATTTATCGGTGTCGATCCGCATCCGGTATTCATGATTGCCGCTTCCATAATACACCGGATACTTTTTAGAAAGTTTTTCTAAAAAAGCAAGTGTGGAATCAAAATTTTCTTTTGGATGCGCGGTGATCATATCGCCGGCGATATATACGGCCTCCGGTGATATTTCATCAATTTTTTGCAGTAATCTTTCATTGTCCCTGCCAAATGTATTGTCATGCAGATCTGCAAGCACGACAAAATGATAAGGGGTCTTGATCTTTTTGCTCTTTATATGATAGCGCTGTACCTTTATATGGGAAATATCATATAAAATGTCCAGAAAGACAAATGAAGCAAGCCCCGCACATATGGAAAGGAATCGTTGTTTATTCATACTGTTTCCTCAATCTGTTTTTTAAATTTCAGACCATTTCCCGGTCATTTATTGCAGTTATATTTTTTCAGCTTTGCATGCATTGGCAGCTGTCAATTATTTTGTTTGATCATCATTCCAACCGATTATGATTCTATCCGATCATTATTTTCAGTTGCCACACGGTATATTTTCTTTAGATCAAGTATAGCATGTGCACATCACAACCGTCAAAAATAGATTTTCCAGATCTGTTTCAGGTAATCCTTATATTTTGCTTCCTTTACATAGGAATCGTACAGGATATTGACGCTTCCGATCTTATTCCCATTTAAAAAGTAGACCATTTCTCCGGCTACATCTCCTTCTTTGATCGGTGCAACATGATTTTTTGACAAACGCAGTTCTTTTGTAACTCCCGAAAGATCATTCCCCTGCACATCCAGATAGGAAAACCGGTTTTCATATTTCAGATCAACCGTCTGTTCAATGCCACCGGTAACTTCGGCCTGTGGCAGATCACCGGTCTGCTCATCGGTATATATATGGCTGACCGAAAATCCATACTGAAACATCTTAACCGCATCCGCAAATCTTGCCTTGTGATCGGGTGCCGCCATTACAACAGCGATCAGATCTATGCCATCCTTACCGGCAGTTCCGGAGTAGCAATATTTCGCACTCGAGGTAGAGCCTGTTTTCAAACCTGTCGAATATGGATATTGACGCAACAGCTTGTTGGTACTTGTCAGGGTAAACACACTGGAGCCTCTCCTGGTATTATGTACGATATCCTCCATCCAGATCTTTGTATAATCATAGATCTGTGGATATCCCTCGATCAATGCCCGCGACATGATTGCAACATCTCTGGCGCTTGTAATATGGGTATCCGAATCCGTCAGTCCACAGCAGTCCTCAAAATGGGTTGCCGTCATCTGAAGCTCATTGGCCTTTTCATTCATCAGTCCGACGAAAGCCTCCTCACTTCCGGCAATATGCTCTGCCATCGCAACCGCCGCATCATTGCCGCTTGCTACAGCAATACATTTGATAAGAGTATCAACCGTCTGCACTTCTCCTTCTTCCAAAAAAACCTGGCTGCCTCCCATGGACTGTGCATAGGCACTGGTCGTTACCTCATCCTCCAAGTGGATCTGTCCCTTTTCCAAAGCTTCAAAAGTCAGAAGCAAAGTCATGATCTTGGTAATGCTTGCCGGTTTTAACGGCTGGTCGGCATTTTTTTCGTAAATAACCGTTCCGGTTGATGCTTCCATCAGAATTGCCGAAGGTGAATCGATCGGAAGCTCTGCTGCACAGACACCTGTTGCAAGGTAAAAAAAGCAAAGTACAAAACTCACAAGGATAAATAACCGTTTTTTCATCTTTATTTCCGCATTTCAGTATTATTTATACTATCTTAATCCTGACGGTGTGAAAATATGCTTGAAAATGCGATCTTTCCATACATCCGGAGTATTTCCGTGTACCGGGAGACCTGCCCGCGCCGCTGCCGCCAAACCATATCCTGCCGGAAC
>OIYY01000142.1_pt1 | contig 55185 bp, 53 predicted proteins | sample 1588341 | NCBI WGS metagenome assembly OIYY01 (sample SAMN03283287) | human gut metagenome | biome: human-associated habitat; material: feces | host: Homo sapiens | place: Peru | collected 2012
GGTCCATGCTGGACACCATGGGCTTGACCACCTTGCCGTCGGTGAAGCTCAGCACACTGACCTCCGGGCCGGTGAGGAACTCTTCGACCACGACGTGGTTGCCGGAAGCGCCGAACTTCTTGTCCAGCATGATCTCCTTCACGCCGTCGGCGGCCTGCTGCTCGTTCTCACAGATGAGCACGCCCTTGCCCAGAGCCAGACCGTCCGCCTTGATGACGACAGGGTACTTTCCCTCGGCCCGGATGTAGTCCATGACCTTGGCCGGGTCGTCAAACGTCTCATACCTGGCGGTGGGGATGCCGTATTTCTTCATCAGGTCTTTGGAGAAGACCTTGGAAGCCTCGATGCGGGCCGCTGCCTTATCCGGGCCGAAAGCCGGGATGCCGACCGCCGCCAGCGCATCGACCATGCCCAAAGCCAGCGGGTCGTCCTGCGCGACGACGACGTAATCGAACTGTTCCTCCGCTGCAAACGCGACCATGGTGTCCACATCGGTGGCCTTGATGTTCTTGCACTTGGCGTCATAGCTGATGCCGCCGTTGCCGGGTGCGCACCAGATCTCGCCGCAGTCCGGGCTCTTCTTCAATGCCTTGATGATGGCGTGCTCACGTCCGCCGCCGCCAACGACTAATATTTTTTTAGCCATATTCTATCTCCTAAACTCTCGTGTTCCATCCACATCCTCCCCTCTCCGTCATCGCTCACGCGATGCCACCTCCCCCAAAGTGGGAGGCACTGGCGAGTCGGTTCTGGCCCTGCTGACTGCCTGGGTTCGACCCGCCATAAAGATGTGGGCCTTGCCGCTCAGGCAAGCTGCTGCTTTTCGAAGCAGCGGAGCCCAATAGCTTCCGGAACATCGGGCCTTATCTGTCCAGCATTCTCTCTATCGTCCTGCCAAAGGCTCCCACTTTGGGGGAGCTGGCGCGAAGCGCCTGAGAGGGTCAGTGATGGAACAGCCGGATGCCGCAGAAGGCCATCGCGATGTCGTACTTGTTGCAGGTGTCAATGACCTGCTGGTCGCGGATGGAGCCGCCGGGCTGGACGATGGCGGTCACGCCGGAACGGCGGGCGCGCTCAATGTTGTCGCCGAAGGGGAAGAACGCATCCGAGCCCAGCGAAACGCCGGTGACATGGCGCAGGTATTCCTTCTTTTCCTCGGCGGTCAGAGGAGCGGGCTGCTCGGTGAAGGTCTCGGCCCAGACATCGTCGCCGATGACATCTTCGGGCGTATCGCCGATGTAGACATCAATGGCATTGTCGCGGTTTGGCTTGGAGACATCGTCACGGAAGGGCAGGTTCAGCACCTTGTCCATGTGGCGCAGCTGCCAGTTGTCGGCTTTCTGGCCTGCCAGACGGGTGCAGTGGATGCGGCTCTGCTGGCCGGCACCCACGCCGATGGTCTGGCCGTTGTAGGTATAGCAGACGCTGTTGGACTGGGTGTATTTCAGGGTGATGAGGGCGATGACGAGGTCGCGCTTCTGCTCCTCCGAGACGGTCTTGTTCTCGGTGACCCAGTTGGTCAACATGGTGTCGGCGTTGATGACCAGCTCGTTGCGGCCCTGCTCGAAGGTAATGCCGTACACCTGCTTGTGCTCCACCGGGGCAGGCTTATACTCCGGGTCGATGGCGACCACGTTGTAGTTGCCCTTCTTCTTGCCGGACAGGATGGCCAGAGCCTCCGGCTCGTAGCCCGGTGCGATGATGCCGTCGGACACTTCGTGCTGGATGAGCTTTGCGGTGGGCACGTCGCAGACATCCGACAGGGCGATCCAGTCACCGAAGGAGGACATCCGGTCCGCACCGCGGGCGCGGGCATAGGCGCAGGCCAGCGGAGACAGCTCAAGATCCGGGGCGATGTGGTACATCTTCCGCTCCACCTCGGTCAGGGGCAGGCCCAGGGCCGCACCGGCCGGGGAAACATGCTTGAAGGATGCCGCTGCGGGCTGGCCGCAGGCCGCTTTCAGCTCCTGGACCAGCTGGATGGAGTTGAGTGCATCCAGAAAATTGATGTAGCCGGGCTTGCCGTTCAGAACGGTCACGGGCAGGTCGGAGCCATCTTCCATATAAATGCGGCTGGGCTTCTGGTTGGGGTTGCAGCCGTACTTCAGCGCCAGTTCGTTCATCCGTACTTCCTCCTTATTCTGCGCTTTCTGCGGCCAGAGCTTCCAGCTCTTCGGGCAGCAGGGCGGGTTCTTCGGGGTCTTCCTCGTCGTCGTACACGGCGTCGTATTTGTTGAAGATCATGTCGCCGGTCTCGCCGGTATCCAGGTCGATGACGCGGGCAAACAGGCTGACCTTATTGTCGGGGTTCAGGTTCTGCCACAGGCCGTGGGCAAAATCGCCGATGGTGCGGGGGCAGGCAAAGCGGAGCGGCTCGCCCTCAAAGCTGGGGATGGGGGCACCGTTGTGCTTGTAGGTGCTGATGAAGTGGCCCTCGCCTGCAACAGGCTGCGGATAATCGAAGAAATAGCGCTGGACGCTCTCGCCGTTGCCGTCAGCCGACTTCAGGATGCTCATCTGATAGCTGCCGTCCTCATACACCACAGCGGAGATGCGGGGGGTGTAGTTGGGGCCGTCCGGCTCAAAAGTGCGGGTGCGCAGGGCATCTGCAAAGCTCTTTCCCCGGCTCATGAGGTCGTAGATGGTATCGGTCTGGTCGCCGTTGGTCACAATCTGGGTCTTGCCCAGGGTCAGCACGGGGTTGTAGATGATGAGGCTGGGGTCTTCCAGCTTATCGGGGTCTGCGGCCACGGTGCAGATGCCGCCCCGCTCCGGGATGGGGTCAAACACGCGGTTGCGGCTGTTCTCGCTGCGGCCCATGATAAAATAGCCGATGAACATCTGGCGGCCGTCCGGAGCCATAGCCACTGCGATGCCGCGGCCGGGATACTCATTGGAGGCCAGATATTCGTTCAGGTCGATCTTTTCCATAATGTTCTCCTATTATTGAGACCCTCTCTGTCTCGCTTCGCTCGCCAGCTCCCCCGATGGGGGAGCTTTTAGCAGTTCTTGCAAACTTCATCTTTCTGCCAAGACCTCGCCCTTCGGGAGAGGTGGCATTGCGCCAGCAAGGACGGAGAGGGTTCTTTTACTGAATCTCTCCGCTGCACACCATGGCCACAGCCCTGGGCAGCAGCTTCCACTCAGCCTGCTCCATCACCCGCTTCTGCAGCACTTCGGGGGTGTCGCCGGGCAGGATGTCCACGGCCTTCTGCAACAGGATGGGCCCGCCGTCGCACTCCTCATTGACGAAGTGGACGGTCGCACCGGTCACCTTGCAGCCGCGGGCCAGTGCCGCCTCGTGGGGGCGCAGGCCATACATGCCGGGCCCGCAGAAGGACGGAATGAGGGCCGGGTGGACGTTCAGGATGCGGCGCGGGTAGGCCGCAATGACGCTGGGCCCCAGCACGGACAGGAATCCGGCCAGCACCACGAGGTCAATGTGGTGGCTTTTCAATGTGTCCAGCAGAGCGGCGTCGAACTCTTCGCTGTTCGGGTAATCCTTGCGGCGGACGACGCAGCCCTCTACCCCGGCTTTCGCAGCGCGTTCCAGCGCATAGACGCCGGGTTTGGAGGCCACGACGAGGGTGATTTTGCCGTTGGGGTTCTCCCCACGGGCTTCGCTGTCCAGCAGGGCCTGCAGATTGGTGCCGCCGCCGGACACTAACACGGCGATGTTCAGCACAGTTCGACCCCCTCGCCCTCTGCGATGACGCCCAGCCGATAAGCTTCCGGCTCACCGTTTGCGTGGAGGATGGCCAGCGCCTTGTCGGCCTGCTCCGCGGGGACGGTCAGCACCATGCCGACGCCCATGTTGAAGGTGTTGAACATATCGTGCTCGGAGATGCCGCCCACCTTCTCCATCAGGTGGAAGAGCGCCGGGGTGCGGACGTCCGCCTTGCGGATGCGGGCGCAGCAGCCCTTCTTCAGGCTGCGGGGGATATTCTCATAGAAGCCGCCGCCGGTGATGTGGGAGATGCCCTTGACATCCACCTCTTCAAGCACCTTGAGCACCGGCTTGACGTAGATCTTGGTGGGGGCCAGCAGGGCCTCGCCCAGCGTCTTGCCGCCCAGCTCAGCGGGAGCCGTCTTCAGGACATCGGGGTCGTTGTCGATATCAAAAATCTTGCGCACCAGCGAGAAACCATTGGAGTGCACACCCGTGGAGGGCAGGGCCAGGATGACATCGCCGGGCTTCATGGTCTCGTTGCTCAGGATCTTCTCCTTGTCCACGACGCCCACGGTGAAACCGGCCAGGTCGTACTCGTCCTCCGGCATCATGCCCGGATGCTCGGCCGTCTCGCCGCCCACCAGAGAGCAGTCGGCCTGGACGCAGCCCTCGGCCACGCCCTTGACGATCTCTGCGATCTTCTCCGGGATGTTGCGACCGCAGGCGATATAGTCCAGAAAGACCAGCGGCTTGGCACCAGCGCAGATGACGTCGTTGACGCACATGGCCACGCAGTCGATGCCGATGGTGTCATGCTTGTTCAGGAGCATGGCCAGCTTCAGCTTGGTGCCGACGCCGTCGGTGCCGGAGATGAGGACCGGGTGCTTGTAACCGGTGCAGTCCAGCTCAAACAGGCCGCCGAAGCCGCCCAGACCGCCGATGCAGTGCTCGTTCATGGTGCGGGCGACATACTGCTTCATCAGTTCAACGGAACGATAACCGGCGGTGATATCCACACCGGCTGCTGCGTAGCTTTCCGAATAGCTCTTTTCCATGGTCTTACTCTCCTAACTTTTTTGCGTCCTTGGGACGGTCGTTCAGGTGGCGTTCATGAATATCGGTCGAAAGCACCTCGTCGGGCTTGACGGCATATTCGCCGGTGAAGCAGGCGGTGCAGAAGCCGCAGGAAGCGTTCTTTGCCAGCCGGACCACATGGTCTGTGGACAGGTAACCCAGCGTATCCGCGCCGATGACCTCGTTGATCTGCTCCACGGTGCGGCCGGTGGCGACCAGCAGCTTCTGGTCCGGAATGTCGGTGCCGAAATAGCAGGGATATTTGAAGGGCGGGGCCGACACGCGGAAGTGGACCTCCGCTGCACCGGCGTCCCGCAGCAGCTTGATGATGCGGGCAGAGGTGGTGCCGCGCACGATGGAGTCATCCACCAGCACGACCCGCTTGCCCTTGACGGTGCTGGACACGACGTTCAGCTTGATGCGCACACTGTTCTCGCGCTGCTTCTGGCTGCCCTGGATAAAGGTGCGGCCAATGTATTTGTTCTTGATGAAGCCGATGCCGTAGGGAATGCCGCTCTCCTCGGAGTAGCCGAGGGCGGCGTCGAGGCCGGAGTCCGGCACACCGATGACCACATCGGCCTCCACAGGGTGCTCCTGCGCCAGGAAGCGGCCTGCCTGCTTGCGGGCCTCGTGGACCGAGCTGCCCTCGATGATGCTGTCCGGGCGGGAGAAGTAGATGTACTCGAAGACGCACATCTGGGTGTCCTTCCGGCCGCAGTGATCCTTGATGCTGCGCAGCTCGCCGGTGCGGGTGTCGGCCACGACGATCTCGCCGGGCTCCACATCCCGCAGAAGCGAAGCACCGGCCGCATCCAGCGCACAGCTCTCGCTGGCGAAGACGTAGCCGCCGCCGGGCAGCGTACCGATGCACAGAGGCCGGTAGCCGCGCGGGTCACGCACTGCGATGAGCTTGGTGGACGACATGATGACGAGGCTGTAGGCACCCTCCAGCACATCCATCGTCTTGCTGATGGCCGTCTCGATGCTGCCCATCCGCAGCCGGTTGCGGGTGACGAGGTAGCAGATGACCTCGGTATCGGAGGAGCCGTGGAAGATGGCACCCTCGTTTTCCAGCTGGCGGCGAAGCTCCAGCGCGTTGGTCAGGTTGCCGTTGTGGCACAGGGCCATCGTGCCCCGGCCATGCCGGACGATCATGGGCTGGGCGTTGGCCCGCACCCGGCTCCCGGCGGTGGCATAGCGGACATGGCCGGTGGCCATGTGGGCCGTGGGGCTGGACACCGACGCCAGCACCGCCGGGGTGAACACCTCGTTCACCAGGCCGAGATCCCGGTGGCCGGTGATGACGCCATCGTCGTTGACGGCGATGCCGCAGCTCTCCTGGCCGCGATGCTGCAAAGCGTACAGAGCCGAGTAGGCTGCGGCTGCCACATCCTCGGTCCCGGCACGGTCATAGATGCCGAACACACCGCACTCTTCGTGCAGCGGATATGCAAAATCAGACATTAGAGTTCCTCAATTTCTTTCTGAAGTTTCTGTTCCTTGGCCGCGATCTGCTGCGCCATGGCAGCGCGCTCAGCGTCCAGCTTCCCGGCCAGCGCATCGTCGCTGAGGGCCAGGATCTCCGCTGCCAGCCAGGCGGCGTTCTTTGCACCGTTCAGCGCCACGGTGGCCACCGGGATGCCGCTGGGCATCTGCACCGTGGCCAGCAGTGCGTCCAGACCGTCCATCGCGCCGCCCTTCATCGGGATGCCGATGACCGGCAGCGTGGTGTTGGCTGCAAAGGCACCGGCCAGATGGGCCGCCATGCCGGCGGCGCACAGGATGACGCCGAAGCCGTTGGCCTTCGCGTTCCGGGCAAACTCTGCCGCCTCCGCCGGGGTGCGGTGCGCCGACAGGATATGCGCCTCGAACGGGATGTCCAGCGCCTTGAGCTGGGCGCAGGCCCCCTTCACCACCGGCCAATCGCTGTCCGAACCCATGATCACAGCAACTTTACGAATCATATTTCCGAGCCTCTCTTTCTCTCTTTCCAGACTCCGTGCAAACAAAAAAGGCTGTGATGCAGCTACACCACGGCCTTTTGATCCTACGGTCTGTGCAGAACACGCCCGCATGAGGTTACACGGATGCCCTGGTATCCAGTCGCACACAGACGGCGAATGGTTCCAAGCAGCAGTTCCAGCATTCCGTATTCCTCCAAATTCTCTGCGGGGATTCCCTGTTCCATCCTCTGGAACGGTGCGCTCTGCGCCGCACCGTCCTTCTGATACATACAGTTTACGGCAAAAAATCCGCTTTGCAAAGGGTGTTTGGGCAAATTCTCCCTTGTGTTCTCTTGCTCCAAAAAACTTTCAAAAGTTTTGTGCAGTTTCGACACTCATTTTCTTTTTAAGTATGACTTATTTGTGGAATATATTTTAGGGGGACAAACCCTCTCAGTCTCGCTTGCGCTCGACAGCTCTCCCAAAGGGAGAGCCACTGGCGAGCCGGTTTTGGCTCTACTGACCGCGCAGGCTCATCCTGCCGGAAGGCGGCGGGCTTCGCTGTTCAGGCTGGCAGCTGCTGCCAATGAGAACAAGGCCCTGCTGCGTGGGAGCCGTAAGGCGACAACGTGCAAACCTGCCCTGTCTGCCAATGGCTCCCCCTATGGGGGAGCTGCCGCCACAGGCGGCTGAGAGGGTTTCTCAAAAAATAATCCGCGCCGTCGTGGCCCGTGCCGCCTTGATGAGGTCGGCCGGTGCGCAGCAGACCTGCGTACCGATGCGGCCGCCGGAGACATAGACCTTCTCCTGCGCGAGGACGCTCTCGTCGAACACGGTGGTGTACTGCTTTTTCATGCCCACCGGGCTGCAGCCGCCGCGCACATAGCCGGTGACTTTGTTGATGTCGGCCACATGGATCATGGCGACGCTCTTTTCGCCCACGCTGCGGGCCGCTGCCTTCAGGTCCAGCTCCGCCGCCACCGGGATGACAAAGACGAAATAATTCCGGCTGGCCCCCTGCGTCACCAGTGTCTTGTACACGCAGGCCGGGTCCTCGCCCAGGCTCTGGGCCACATGGATGCCGTCCACGGCCACGCCCTCCTCGTGGGGGTACTCATGCGCCGTATAGGCCACCTTGGCCCGCTCCAAAATCCGCATCGCGTTGGTTTTTGCTTCTTTTCCCATATTCTATCGTCCTTTTTGTTTTCTGTACTCTATAATTTAGAAGAACCCCGTTTTTGTACAACCTCTCCGTCTCGCTTGCGCTCGACAGCTCTCCTGGTAGGAGAGGTGGCAATGCGTAGCATGGACGGAGAGGTTGTACGAAGGATTCCTTCCCGTCTATTCTACCACTTTTCCCAAAAAATATCAAAAAGCCTCTTGACTTCAGGAAGCTGAAGTGATACGATAAGCTCACGCTTCAGGAAACTGAAGTTTGATGAAACAAGCCGCGGCAACGGAGCCGGTCTCCTGTGCCGTTCCCAAAACCGTGTGAGAAGGTAAAGGAGACACCACCATGATCATCGTACTGAAACAGAACGCCCCCGACGCACAGGTCCACGAATTCTGCCGCGAGCTGGAGGGCATGGGCCTGCAGATCAACGACTCCAAGGGCAGCGACACCCACATCCTCGGCCTCATCGGCGACACCAAGGCCATTGCCGAGAGCTGGGTGCTGGCCAACCCCGTCGTCGAGACCTGCCGCCGCGTATCCGAGCCCTACAAGAAGGCCAACCGCAAGTTCCACCCGGACGACAGCATCATCGACGTGAACGGCGTGAAAATTGGCGGCGGCAATTTCGCGGTCATCGCAGGCCCGTGCAGCATCGAGAGCGAAGAGCAGATCACCTACTGCGCCCAGCGCGTGAAGGACGCCGGTGCTTCCCTGCTGCGCGGCGGCGCGTTCAAGCCCCGCACCTCTCCGTACTCCTTCCAGGGGATGCGGAGCGAAGGTCTGGACCTGCTCAAGCTGGCCCGCCGCGCCACCGGTGCCCCCATCGTCACCGAGATCATGAACACCGAGCATCTGCCCCTGTTTGAGAACGTGGACCTCATTCAGGTCGGTGCCCGCAACATGCAGAACTTTGAGCTGCTCAAGGCCGTGGGCCGCCAGAAAAAGCCCGTCCTGCTCAAGCGCGGCCTTGCCAACACGCTGGAAGAGTTCGTAATGAGCGCCGAGTACATCATGGCCGAGGGCAACGAGAACGTCATCCTCTGCGAGCGCGGCATCCGCACCTTCGAGACCAGTATGCGCAACACGCTGGACCTGGCCGGTGTGGTCATGCTCCACAAGATGACCCACCTGCCGGTCATCGTAGACCCCAGCCATGCCTGCGGCCACGCCTGGATGGTGCCGGAGCTGGCCAAGGCTGCCGTAGCAGCCGGGGCCGACGGCCTGATGATCGAGGTCCACAACAACCCCGCCAAGGCCAAGTGCGACGGTGCCCAGAGCCTGACCCCCGACCAGTTCGATGAGCTGATGCAGTTCATCAACAAAGAGGTCGAGTTTTTCGGCAAAAAGATGAACTGAACGGTTTGAAAAGGCGCTCTTTTCGCAAGAGCGCTTTTTCTTTGCCCGGAATTGTGGTATACTAAGGTATCTTTTTGAAAGAGGTTTCTATATGAAAGCACATATCGCACGCAACCAGAACGCCGGCATCCCGCTGGCACTGGGCTGGAATCTGTCCGCCGCCGACCGCGGCATCCTGGAGGGCATGGCCCCTGCCTTTGGCATGAAGCTCCTCCTCGTCTCCCCCGCCGATGCAGGCAAGACCGTCGCCCAGCTGCTGGGTGAAGTGGAGACCAAAGCGCCCCGCACACTGGTGCTGGACCCGAACGCCTACCCGTCGGCCCTTGTCCTCGCCAACTTCAAGGACAAAGACGTGGACACCCTGCTCGACCTCATGAAGCAGGCTCAGGTGAATATCCCGCTCAAAGCCCTCGTGACCCCCTCCAACAAGAACTGGGTCTTCGGCGACCTGCTGGCCCATCTGCAGGAGGAGCACACCGCCTTCACCGCTGCAAAGGAGACCGCCCACGCATGAAACGCATCCTGTCTGTTTTCCTGTCTGCCGCGCTCTGCCTGAGCCTGCTAATCGGCTGCGGCCGTGCCGCTTCGTCCGGCGCTTCCAGCACCGCCGATGGCCCGCAGCGCTACTCCACTGTGTTCTATGACGCCTTTGACACCGTGACCCAGGTCATCGCCTACTGCGACAGCGAGGAGGAGTTCACCGCCCAGATGGACGCTCTCCACGCCGACCTGCTGGAATACCACAAGCTCTACGACATCTACAACGACTACGACGGCATCACCAACATCAAGACCATCAACGACAACGCCGGCCTTGCCCCCGTGACCGTGGACGACAAGATCCTGGGGATGCTGGAGCTGGCCCAGACCATGTACGACACCACCGACGGCAAGCTGAACATCGCCATGGGCAGTGTGCTCAACATCTGGCACAATTACCGCGAATCTGCCCTCGCCGACACCGACGACAGCAACAACCAGCTGCCCACGCAGGACGAGCTGGATGCTGCTGCCCAGCACTGCGACATCCACGACCTCGTCATCGACGACGACGCCCGAACGGTCTACCTGACCGACCCGGAGATGTCTCTGGATGTGGGCAGCGTGGGCAAAGGCTGCGCCGTGGAGATGGTCGCTCAGGCCGCCGAGGCCCGCGGCCTGACCAGCGCTCTCATCAGCGTGGGCGGCAACCTGCGGGCCATCGGCACCAAGCCCGACGGCTCCCAGTGGGTCGGCGGTGTGGAAGACCCGTGGAACGCTTCGGACGTCTACACCGGCAGCTCCTCCTCGGTGGCCGCTGTCAAAATGAGTGACCTCTCCCTCGTCACCAGCGGCGACTATCAGCGCTACTACCTTGTCGATGGTGTGCGTTACCACCACCTCATCGACCCCGCTACCCTCTGGCCCGCCGCTTACTTTGACGGCGTGAGTGTGCTGGCCCCCGATTCCGGCGTCGCCGACTGCCTGACCACCGGCCTGTTCTGCATGCCGCTGGAAGAAGGCCAGGCCATCGTCGAGAGCCTCGACGGCGTTGAGGCCCTCTGGTGCACCACCGATGGGCAGATCGTCAAGTCCAGCGGGTGGGATGAAAAGGCCAACGGATGAGGCTTTGGTCTGCTGAGATTTTCAAAAAATGAACAACACCCCCGGCCTGAGACGTTTGCCGCGTCCCGGACCGGGGGTGTTGCTTATTTACTCAATAACCAATAACTGTCGCTGTCTGGTTCCAGTAACGTTTTATAAAAGAGTTCGTCAGATATTTATTGCCATTGTATGTATCATACGAAGGCCTTCCATCACTGATAAATATATTATTCCACGTTTCTTCACTACCACCAAAATATACATTGCTCAGCGATGTGCACTTATCAAATGCACAAGAGTTAATTTTCTTTACACTACTCGGAATATAAATATCCCGCAGCGAATTGCAGAACTGGAATGTTTGACTACTGATTTCAGAAATATTTTCTGGAAGCGCTATTTTAACCAATGCTGTACAATGCCAAAATGCCACTTCGCGAATCGAAGACATTGACTTTGGAAGTTTAATAGTTACAAGCGCACTACAATTGTCAAATGCACCTTTTCCAAGAATTTTGACACTCTCCGGAATCGTTACATCACTTAGATTTTTGCATTCCTGGAAAGTCCAATCTTTGACTTCCGTCACACCTTTTGGAATTACGACCGATCGTAATGAGGTACAGCAGGCAAAGGCATAACTCCCAATGTCCGTAACAGAATCCGGCAGCATAATGTTTTCCAGCAATCTGCATCCATAGAAAATATAGTTTCCGAGTGTTTTCACCTCCGAAGGAAACACTATATTCTGAAGCTTTTCGCAATTCCTGAACATTTCACTTGGCAAACTGCGAATGCTGTTTTCGAATGTAACACTTCCTAAATTCTTGCAATTTCTAAATGTTGCCCCTGCAAACTCCGTTTTTCCTTTGATCGACACCTTAGATAAAGACGCATTCTCTTCAAACGCTGACGAACCAACGCTTGCCAAACTCTCTGGTAAAGTCACTTCATCCAGATTTGTACCCTTAAACGCTATTGTTCCAATCTTTTTCAAGCCTTCCGGCAGAACAACACTCGTCAAATTTGTACATTGGTAAAAAGCCTGGTCACCAATACTCTGCACACAGTTTGGGATAACAAGACTTTCTATGTCATTATTTTTATAGAGACATTGGTAGCCAATTGCACTCACTACATATCCATCGTATTTTTCCGGGATACGAAGCTCACCGGATGGCACCTTTTCGGCAGTTTTATCATAGCCTTTCAGTGTAATCGTTCCGTCCTCATTTTTGCTGTACATCCACTTGATGCCATCCGTCTGTTCAGATTCCTGCGGTTCAGACGAAGTGCTTTCCGAGGAAGGCGCACTTGGTGCACTCTCCGATGTGGCCGGAGCCTCCGTACTACTGCTTGCACTGGACGGCATTGAATCAGCGGGGGCCTCCGGAACCTCACCGCCGCCACTGCATCCCGTCAGAAACATTGCCGCAATGACAGCGCTGACCGACAAAGCATAGAACGTTCGAAGATGTAAACGCATAATTCCACTCCTTCACTGATTTTGTGATTCCAAAGCTTTTGGAGAAAACCATTTTCTCCTGTTTGATTTCATTATAGGCATATTGTTTTGTCAAGTCAAGTTAATCTATTAAATTATTATTCTTTCAGTTTAATCCTGTATTGTCAGTATAAGATACATACAGGAGGTCAACTTCTATGATTGACTATGCTACAATCGGCAAACGCATTCAAACCAAACGACAGGAGCGGAACATCACACAGGAAAAGCTGGCCGAGCAGGTCGGCATTTCGGTGGTCTATCTGTCCAAAATCGAAAATGGCCGCGTATATCCCACCTTGGAAACACTCTCCAATATCTGTACGGAATTGGATACAGAGCTGGCTGAGATCCTGACCAACACCGAAATCGCACGTAAAGACTATGCCAATGACCGCGTGGTGGAATTGTTCAATTCCTGCTCCATGCGTGTCAAACCCATTGCGCTGGCTCTGTTGGAGGATCTATCCAAACTATAACCGATACGCAAAAAGTCCCCGCCAGGAGAGGAACTTCCTCTCAAGGCGGGGACTCTGCTTTTCTATTCTGTTTTCTTACCCTGCCGCGCTCTGCGATGCTGCTTCACTGGCGGCGGCACTGTCGGCATCGGCTGCGCTGCTCTCGGCGGCGGTGCTGTCGGCAGGCTCCGAAGCGGGGGCTGCTTCCCCGGAAGCTGCTTCGCTGGCGGCAGCGGAGTCGCCCACTGTGGCGAGGATGGCATCCTGCACCTCGCTGTCCGCCAGCGGCATCGGCTCGGCGGCAGCCGACGACGCGGTGCTTTCGGGCTTGGTCTCGCTGTCGGTCAGGCCGGTCAGATACCAGCTGCCGCTCTGGCGGCTGAACAGATAGTCCATATACTTGGTGGGCGTATCGGAGGCTGCGTTCAGGATGCTGTCATCCGCGCTCTGGGTGGGGATATAGCCCACCGTGACATGGAGCAGACCGTCCTTCTTGAACAGCCGGGTGACGGTGGCGCGGTAGGTGCCCACGCTGCCCGTGACCGGGATCTTGTAGCACTGGGTCGTCTCGTCAAATTCGACGGTCATATCTTCCATCTCAAAGCTCTTGTGGCTCATCTTGAAGCTGGGGCCCACGAGCTTGGCCAGATAGGCGTCCACATCCACCGAGGGAAGCAGCAGCTGCTCGGTGTCGGGGTCGGTGTTGTAGTTGTCGAAGCCGCCCTGGGTCTCCTGGATGCTGTACACGCAGCCCCAGACCGCCGCTTCGCGCAGGGTCAGGTCGTCGATGTTCTCGATGCCGTCAAAGGGAACGGGGTCGAACAGGACCAGGCCTTCGAGCTTGTCCTCATACTCCTGCCGCTGCTGGGTATCGTCGAACAGGTTTGCCACGGTGCGCACACCGGCGCGCACCACGGTCACGGCACCCACCAGCACCAGCACCGCCACCAGCAGGCCCAGTGCCTGCCGGGCGCGGCGGCGGTGGAGCCGGGCGTGTTCTTCCGGGGTCATATAGGTTTTCATATTCTATTCGTCTCCTAATTGGATATCGTAGAGTCCACACTGTGTTTTAGTATACCACGATTCGCCCCAAAGTGCAAAATCCGGCGCGTGGATTTTTTGTGAAAGCGCGTGTTATTCCCAGCTCTTCCAGACATCGGGCTGATAGCCCACGGTGGCCTGCCGCCCGTTGCGGACGATGGGCGTTTTGAACAGCTGCTGGTTCTCGAACAGCTTGTCCTCCTTCTGCCAGTCCACCAGAGCGTCCAGCAGCGCAAGGGTCTGCTTGTCCTTCGCCGCCGGGTCCACCAGCTTTTCCCAGCCGCCCAGCGCGCGGGCCACGTTCTCAAATTCGCCCCGGCTCATGCCTTTTTCCTTCAGGTCGATCATCTGGAACCGGACGCCCCGCTCCTTGAAATAGCGCTGGGCCTTTTTGGTATCGAAGCACTTGTTCGTGCCGAAGATCTGAATGTTCATCGTTTCATCCTCCCGGAAAGTCTCTGCCTATTGTACCATACTTGCACTGAAAAGCATAGGGATATTTCCACGCCCCGGCGGGAAAACTAGCAGCATCCCAAATGGGAAGGAGGAGCATTCCATGAAAGCATTCGTTGACCCGGACCTCTGCATCGGCTGCACCCAGTGTGCAGGGCTCTGCCCGGAGGTATTCACGATGGAGGGCACCCTGGCCGTGGCCCTTCTGGGTGAGATCCCCGCCGAGGCAGTGCCCCAGGCTGTGGACGCTGCCCAGACCTGCCCGGTGAGCGCGATCCGGATCGAGGCGTGAGGCGAAAACTCCCCCAGTCACGGCTGCGCTGTGCCAGCCCCCTCAGTGAGGGGACCTTCGCGTGGCGGTCTGCTGCAAATGCCTCCCTCTAAGAGGGAGGTGGCATCGCGCAAGCGATGACGAAGGGAGTTCTACATCAAAAATTTTCAAAAAATCCTCCGATATCCTCTGCTTTGTGCTATACTATAAGATGTGAAATTATGTTACGGAGGATCAAAGCCTATGCGTTTACTGGTCATTGACGGCAACAGCATCGCGAACCGTGCCTTTTTCGGCATCAAGCTGCTGACCACCAAGGACGGCCGCTATACCAACGCCATTTATGGTTTTCTGAATATTCTGCTCTCCCTGCTCAAGGAGTGCGACCCGGACGAGGTCGCCGTCGCGTTCGACCTCAAAGCCCCCACCTTCCGCCACAAGATGTACGATGGCTACAAAGCCACCCGCCATGGGATGCCCGAAGAGCTGGCGCAGCAGATGCCGGTACTGAAGGAGCTGCTGGCCGACCTGGGCTACCGGGAAGTGACAGCCGAGGGCTGGGAGGCCGACGACATCCTGGGCACCCTGGCCGCAGCCTGCGACGCCCGCAAAGACGACTGCTTTCTGGCCACCGGAGACCGCGACAGCCTGCAGCTGGTGAGCGAGAGCACTACGGTCCTGCTGGCCACCACCGCCATGGGCCGCAGCAAGACCGTGGCCATGGATGTGGCTGCCATTGAGGAAAAATACGGCATTCAGCCCCGGCAGCTCATCGAGGTAAAGAGCCTGATGGGCGACACGTCCGATAACATCCCCGGTGTGCGGGGCATCGGCGAAAAGACCGCTCTCGCGCTGGTGCAGAAGTTCGGCACACTGGAAAACGTGTATGCCAATATCGACGACAATGTCATCAAGCCCAAGCAGCGGGAGCACCTGCTGGAATGCAAGGCCGATGCCGAGCTGAGCCATCTGCTGGGCACCATCCGCACCGATGCCCCCATCGACACCGCCGAGGGCGCTTACAAGGTGGGCGAGGGCAACAAGGCCGCTGCCGTGAAGCTCCTGCAGGAGTTGGAGATCCACTCCCTCATTCCCCGGTTCGGGCTGGACGGCGTCGCCCCGGCGGCCGACCCGGAGACGCTGCCCGCCGTGGAGGGCACCGTAGACGTCCTGCCCCTGACGCCGTCCGGGCATTACCTGCTGGCCGCGCGGCCTGCAGTGACCGGCAAGCAGGGCACGAAAAACGTCGTGCTTCAGCCGGAAGCCTGGTATGCCGTGCAGGACACCACCGTCTATCCCCTGTCGGACGACACGCTGGTCCGCCTGCTGGACGACCCCGCCGTGACGCTGGACGTCTTCGACTCCGCCCCGCTCTACGCGCTGGCCATGGCCCACGGCGGCTGGGGCAGCAGCATCGTGTGGGACGGCAAGCTGGCCGCCTACCTGCTGGACGCCTCGGCTTCGAAGTATCAGGTCTCCGAGCTGCTGACGAGCTACAAGGCGCAGGCCGCGTTCACCTGTGAGGCCTGGCCCGATGCCGGTTCGCTGGCTGACCTTTTTGCCCGGATGAAGGCCGAGATCACCGCGCGGGACGAGGATGCGCTGTACAACGACATCGAGTTCCCGCTGGCCCAGGTGCTGGCCGATATGACCCGCACCGGCATTTTGGTGGACCGGGACGGCATCGAGGCGTTCGGCCTGCGGATGCGCAGCGAGCTTTCGGAGGTGCTGGCCCGCATCCAGATGGAGACCGGCAGCACCAGCTTCAACCCCAACAGCCCCAAGCAGCTGGGCGAGATGCTCTTCGATACCATGGGCCTGCCCCACGGAAAAAAGACCCAGCGCGGCTGGTCTACCGACGCGGAGACGCTGGAATCCCTGCGGGATTACCCGCTGGTCGAGGACATTTTGCAGTACCGCGCCTACCAGAAGCTGAACTCCACCTACGTGGAGGGCCTGCTGAAGGTCATCGCGGAGGACGGCCGCATCCACACCCGCTTCAACCAGACCGAAGCCCGCACCGGCCGTCTCTCCTCCGACAACCCCAATCTGCAGAACATCCCCATCCGCACCGAGCTGGGCAGCCAGCTGCGGGCCTACTTCATCGCCAAGCCCGGCTGTGTGCTGGTGGATGCCGATTACAGCCAGATCGAGCTGCGCATCCTCGCCCACATCACCGGCGACGAACACATGCAGCAGGCCTTCCGCAGCGGAGAGGACATCCACCGCTCCACCGCCGCCAAGATCTACAACCTGCCGCTGGAGGCCGTCACGCCCCGCATCCGTTCTTCGGCCAAGGCCATCAACTTCGGCATCATGTACGGCAAGGGCGCTTACAGCCTCTCGAAGGACATCGGCGTCTCCGTCAAAGAGGCAGACGCCTTCCTCAAAAACTATCTGGCCGCGTTCCCCAAGGTAAGCGGCTACATGGACAAGACCATCGCCGACGCGCGGGCATGCGGCTACGTCTCCACCCTGTTCGGACGCCGCCGCGCCCTGCCGGAGCTGACCAGTGCCAACCGGAACATCCGGGCCAGCGGCGAGCGGATGGCCCGCAACACACCCATTCAGGGCACGGCTGCCGACGTCATCAAGCTGGCCATGGTGCGGGTCTGGCGGCGTCTGCGGGACGAAAAAATGGAGAGCCGTCTCATTCTGACCGTCCACGATGAACTCATCGTGGAGGCACCGGAGGCCGAGGCCGAAAAGGCCGCCGCCATCCTGCGGGAAGAGATGGAAGGCTGTGTGCAGTACGCCGTGCCCCTGAGCACCGACGTGCACACCGGCAAAAACTGGCTGGAGGCCCATTGATACTATGATCGTTTTAGGAATCGAATCCACCTGCGACGAAACTGCCGCAGCCCTGGTGGAGGATGGCCGGCATCTGCTGAGCAACGTCATCTCCACCAGCGTAAAAGAACAGGCGCTGTATGGCGGCGTCGTGCCGGAGATCGCCAGCCGCCGCCACTGCGAGTTCATCAGCGCCACCGTGAAAAAGGCCCTGCTGGATGCCAACAAGACCATCGACGACGTGGACGCCGTGGCCGTCACCTTTGCGCCCGGCCTCATCGGGGCCGTGCTCGTGGGCGTGAACTTCGCCAAAGGGCTGGCCTACTCGGCCAACAAGCCGCTGGTGCCGGTGCATCATCTGCGTGGCCACATCGCGGCGCTCTACCTCACCCACCCGGAACTCAAGCCACCCTTCCTCTGCCTGGTGGCCTCCGGCGGCCACAGCCACATCGTGGAAGTGCAGGACTACACCCACTACCACATCCTCGGCCACACCGTGGACGATGCGGCGGGCGAAGCCTTTGACAAGGTAGCGCGAACACTGGGTCTGCCCTACCCCGGCGGGCCGAGCGTTGCCAACGCTGCCAAGACCGGCGACCCCAAGGCCTACCGCCTGCCGGTGCCCCATGTGGACGGCAAATACAACGTCAGCTTCTCCGGCCTGAAGACCGCCGTGCTGAACGAGGTGAACAAGGCCCAGATGAAGGGCGAGGAAGTCAACGTGCCCGACCTTGCCGCCAGCTTTCAGGAGCGCATCGCAGGCATCCTGGCCGAAAAACTGCTTCTGGCCGCAGCCGACACCGGAGCGCAGCAGGTCTGCCTGGCGGGCGGCGTCGCAGCCAATGGCCGGCTGCGCCAGCTCGTCAACGACGGCGCACAGAAGCTGGGTGCCAAAGTCTACCTGCCGGAGCTCAAGTTCTGCGGCGACAACGGCGCAATGATCGCCGCCCAGGGCTACTACCAGTACATCGCCGGGCACACCGCCGGGCTGGAGCTCAACGGCCTGCCCACCCTGCCCATTGACTACGAATAATATCGTTCAAAAAACGAAAAGAGAGGCGTTTCCGTCTGTGCTGTACCCAGACGAAGATGCCTCTCTTTTGTTGCTGTAAGCTGTTTTTTGAACCCATTCCGGCCCTGAGAATGTTTCGATGATATTTGTCGATGACTTGTTATTGTCTGCGAACGGCAGCCTGTTATCAGGCAGGCTTCTTGGCATCCAATGCCTTGACTTCTTCAAGGGTCAATTTCGAATACTTGGCCACCTTTTCATAAGGCATGCATGCAAAGGCTTTCAAGATTGCGCTTGTACCCAGCGCAGACCGGAGCATGGACACCTGCACCGTCTGCCAGATGCGGCGCAGTTACGATTATGTGGTCATGCACCGCTGACTCAACCATACCACCATACCTTGAACAAAGCCCGCTGCGGAACATCCGGCAGCGGGCTTTGCACATAACAACATGGAGGTACAATTTTGCAGCAAAACTGGAAATTCCAACGCGGAGACATCTTCTTCACCCACTTTGGGGCGAGCACCGGCTCGGAACAGTGTGGTGACCGTCCGGCGGTCATTCTTCAGAATGACGTGGGCAACTATCACTCTCCGACCCTTCCCGTAAAGGGAAACAAAAAGCGGGCTGAATCCCTTCTGCGTCAGACACAAAAGGAGTTTAACCCGGAAACGATGCAGCAGGTTTCCGACCTGCCGGTATCGGAATATCTGAACCGCTGGCTTCGGGAAAGCGTGATGAACCTTCCGCCCGAAACCTATGGCAGATATGGAACAGCATCCCAAATACATCCAAGACTTCTACCAGCATGAGTTGGATCGTGGCCTTACGGCAAACGCCGTCATTCACTATCACGCCAACATCCGCAAATGCTTACAGTATGCTTTTCAAATCGGCATGATCCGTTCCAACCCGGCAGATCGCGTTGAACGTCCTCGTAAGGAAAAGTTCAAGTCGGAGATTTACAGCGGTGAAGAACTGGAGCAACTTTTCAAGGTGATTCAAGGTGACCCTTCGGAGTTTGGCGTCATCATGGCTGCATTCTACGGGCTGCGGCGCAGTGAAATTGTTGGTTTGAAATGGGATGCCATTGACTTTGAGAACAAGAAAATCAGCATTCAGCATACGGTTGTGACCGCAAAGGTCAACGGAACGGTAACGGAAATCGCACGAGATAAGGTGTCCTCGGCGAATGCAATCGTCAATATCTTCCCAGAAAACGCCAAAGTATAAGAAACTGAGCAGAAAAAGAAAAGCAGCCCAAAACCTTTCGATTTCGAGCTGCTTGCAATGCCGGTGGTGGGGGTCGAACCCACACGTGTTATTAGCACAAGGGATTTTGAGTCCCCCTCGTCTGCCATTCCGACACACCGGCTGATTCCATACAGAACAGTGATATTATAATCTATTTCTGCCGCAAAATCAAGCCGGAAAAATATTTTTTTCCAAAACGGCCCGGCCTCTGGCCAGTTTCGGGTTTTTCGTGTATACTGAGTACACCATTCCGGGGAAAATTCCCCCCTATCAAAAGACGAGGAGGATCTATGGATTCACTGCTTTCTGCTCCTGCGACGGCGGCACAGCGCCAGCGGGACCGCTTGCTGGGCGCACTGGTCGGGCTGGCGCGCGCCACCGTCAACGAACCGAAGACCGAAGATACCGACCACGTTCTGGCCGCCGGGCTGCGGCAGGCGGCCAGGGCGGACGCCGCCGAGGATGCTCTGCGCCGGATGCAGGACATCGTCGAGACCGAGAAGCACCGGGTCGCACCCAACTGTGCCACCTGCACCATGCGCTGCGGCAACACCGACAACTACGACCTGGCCCGGCTGTGGGATGCACCGGAGGAGCTTCGCACCCTGAAGCTGCGGCTCCTGGCTGCGCTGTTCACACTTGCCCAGCGGCGCAGCACCGACCGCATCCGGAAGGAGATCTGTGACGATCTATTTGTCCTTGCGGAAGATTGGGATTCTTCGCTTCTTTCCCCCATCGTCCGCCGTGCCGAAGAGCTATGCAAAGAGTAATTCTTTTTCAGATTCTTACGCAGATTCTTGCTGAAATCAGACCTATTTTCGAAAAACCTCTTTACAAATGATTTCGAAGTCACTATTATATAATTATATGTGACCGTTTGAAATCGATTCTTTTCATTGGGGTCATCCAGCGCTGTGTACAGCGCAGATATTTTTGAGAAAGAAGGTTGAATCCATGTCTGAGAAAAAAACCGTTGTCTCCACCGCTGCAGACGCTCCTGCTGTGGAAAAGACTGCGCGTAAGACGGCCAAAGCGGACAAGGCCGCCAAAACCACTGCCAAGACCGGCAAAACGGCGCATCGCGGCCGTCCGCCGCTGGCACCGGAAGTCTACGTTGAGCACGGCGGCAAGCAGTACAACATCACCGACCTGGTGGACCGTGCCAAGGCTGATTACCGCCTGACCCACAAGGTCGGCGTCCAGTCCTGCAAGGTGTATATCAAGCCCGAAGAGGAAGCTGCTTACTACGTCGTGAACAAAGTCAGCGGCAAGCTCCCTCTTTGAGCGGCTGTGTCCCATCCGTTCCCACAACTGTGATGGCTCCACTGTGAAACAACAAAGCGGCATCGGAACTACATCCGGTGCCGCTTTTGTGTTTTTTTACAGCTTACAGGGCGTACAGCTCTGTGTATTTTTGGGTCAGGTAATCGAGGTACACCTGCGGGTCAAAGATGCCGCAGGCATTCCGGACCACGTCGGCCGGTTCCAGCAGCTGGCCGTACTGGTGCACATGCTCCCGCAGCCAGCCGGTCACGCCGGAGAGGTCGCCCTTTGCCACCTGCCCGAACACATCGAACGCCTGCTCCATCCTGCGGAGCATCTGCGCGCCGTAGGCATTGCCCAGCGCATACGACGGGAAGTAGCCGAAGGAGCCGCCGGACCAGTGGCTGTCCTGCAGGCAGCCCTCCCGGTCATTGGGGACCTCCACGCCCAGATATTCCCGATACAGGCGGGCCCACTCGGCCGGGACTTCCTCTGCCCGCAGCGTACCGCCGATGAGCTGTTTTTCGATCTCGTACCGCACCATGATATGCAGGCAGTAGGTCAGCTCGTCCGACTCGGTGCGGATGAGGCTCGGCTCCACCTTGTTCACGGCCTGGTAGAACTGCTCGGTGCTCACCCCGCCCAGCTGCTCCTGGAAGAACGCCTGCACCCTGGGGTAGATGGCCTCAAGGAACGCGCGGGAACGCCCGATGAGGTTCTCGTAAAAGCGGGACTGGCTCTCGTGGACGCCCATGCTGACGCCGCCGGCCAGGCAGGTGTACTGCAAGTCGTCCCGGATACCCAGCTCGTACAGCGCATGGCCGCCCTCGTGGAGGACGGAGTACATCGACGAGGCCACGTTGTGCAGGTCGTAATGGGTGGTGATGCGGACATCCTTGTTGTTGAACTCCAGCGTGAAGGGATGCTCAGTCTCGCCAAGGCCGCAGTAGCCGCGGTCGATGCCCATGACCTCCATGATGTAGTCAGCAAAGGCCTTCTGCTGCTCCACCGGATATTCCAGATGCAGGAAGCTGTCATCGACCGGGGGCTTCTCGCCGATGGCTCGGACAAGCGGCACGATGCCGTCCCGCAGCGTCTCAAAGAAGGCGTCCAGCTGTCGGGTGTCCACCCCGCGCTCATACTCGTTCAGCAGGGCGTCGTAGGGAGCCTTGGCTGCATCGTAGTAACCCGCAAATTTCCGGTTGTAATCCACAAGCTCCTGCAAAACGGGGCAGAACGAAGCAAAATCATCGTTCTCCTTGGCCTTGTGCCAGACATCGCTGGCGCGGTTGGTCAGCTCGGTGTAGGCCATATACTCGTCCGCCGGGATGCGAGCCAGTTTCCCGCTCTCGCGGCGCAGCAGCTCCACCTCGCGCTCGTGGAGAGCATCGAGCGAACCAGACGCCGCAGCCAGTTCGTCCAGCAGATGCTTCGTCTCCGGGTCGGTCATCAGCTTCTGGTGCTCTCCGGCCAGGATGCCGAGAGCCACGCCCCGGCCCTCGGCGGTGTTCTTCGGGGCGACCGTCACGGCGTCCAGATAGAGGGAATTCTCCGCGCAGGCATAGGCGTAGAGTTTCTTTTGCAATGCGTCAAGGCGGGCCAGTCGTTCTGTTTGTGCCATAGGGCTTCTCCTTTTTCATTCTTCCGTCGGGAAGGCGGGATTTTTCCAGAAAAATTTGTGCCGGGCCTGCGGGTCCGGGTCCGGGATCTCGAACTCATACCGCTCGGTCGCATTGATGACCGTCGTGCGGCCGCGGCTGCATACGCGGGGCAGCTTTGCATCATAATTCAGGTGGATATGGCCGTGCACGAACCACCTGGGCTGGTATTCTTCCAGCAGGTCGTTGAAGCAGTCGAACCCCTTGTGGGCCTTGTCAAAGCCATCGTTCAGGCCGCCTGCCGGGGCATGGGTCAGCAGCAGGTCGATGCCGCCCGCGCGGTGGGCCTTGAACCAGAGCTTCCGCACCCGGCGGCGCATCTCCCGCTCGGTGTACTGGTAGGCATCCTCGTCCCGGTTGTAGCGGATGCAGCCGCCCAGCCCCATGATGCGCAGCCCTTTCCAGACGTAGACCGTATCGTCCACGCAGATGCAGCCGCCCGGCTCGCCGTGGCGGTAGCTGCCGTCATGGTTGCCGTGCACGTATAAGATTGGGACCGAGGTGAAATTCGTCAGATATTCCAGGTATTTCTTGGGTAGGTCGCCGCAGGAAAGGATCAGGTCGATCCCCTGCAGCCGCTCCCGTGTGCAGTAATCCCACAGTGCTTTGGAGGGGGTATCCGAAATCGCAAGTATCTTCACGTCCGCAATGCTCCGTTCTGTTGAATTTTTTGCTCGTTACAGCGGCATCCCTTTCAGGCTGCCCAGACCATTGATCTCCATCAGGCCGCGCGTTTTGACGTTGAGGTCTTCGTACAGTGGCAGTGCGCCTTCCACGCATTCGCCCAGCCAGTCCATTTCCATCAGCTCTTTGGGCGTGTAGGTATCCCCCTGCGGCACCATTTTCACATGCCCCTGCGCATACAGCCCGCCCGACGGGAAGATAGCCAGCTCATGCTTGCGCAGGTTCTCCTCGATGATGTTCAGCAGCTGGCGGGTGCCGCCGGCCAGCTCTTCATAATAGTCCACCCGCTCGGCATCGCTCTGCAGGCCCCACCAGTAGTTGACTGCCTTGCCGCTGGCCTCGCTGCCCCAGGTGCCATTGAAGATCGAACGGATGATGCCGATGTAGAAAGTCTCCCACTTCCACACCGGCAGTGCCACCGGCTTCAGGCTGCCGTCCGGCAGGCGACGGCAGAGGCCGAAGTCGCGGTTGCTGTCTGCCGGTTCATTGCTGCTGCGGGCGTAGAACAGGGTGATGTCCTCCCGGTCGGAGAAATCCAGCGGCTGGCCCTCCACCGGCACACAGGCCCAGCGGAGCACCACATGGCCGTCCGGCCGGACGGCCCGCATCCCGCGCGCAAAAGCGTTGACCGCCGCCGGGGTGCCGTACACCGGGTTCGCGGCCACATAGCCCACCCGGTCTGTCTTGGAGAGGATGCCCGCCAGCATCCCCAGCAGGTAGTTCACCTCAAAGGTGCGCGGGTAGTAGGTGCGCACCAGCGGGTGCGGGGTGTTCAGGCAGCAGTTCAGGATCTTGGTCTTCGGGTGCTGGGCCGCCACCTTCAGGCAGGCAGGCCGCATCCGGATGCTGGTGGTGAACACCACATCCGCATTGTCGTGGGCCACTTCTTCCAGGATCTGTTCCGCATCCACCTCCGGGGACACGTTTTCCCGGTTGGTGATGACGAGCCGGTCGCCAAATTCCGCCTTGAGGGCCTCGATGCCCTTTTCGTGGCCGCGCACCCAGGCGCTCTTTTTGGCGTCGTATTCGTGCAAGAAGACCACCTTGAGCTGGCTGGGCTTCTGGCCGAAGATGTTCAGCTTGCTCAGCAGCGGCTCGCTGGCGGAGTTCGGCTCCAGCGAGAGCGTTACCGCGTGGGGCTCGGTCAGGATCCTGATCTCATCCCACAGCTTGGAGAGATTCTCCCGCACCTGCGCCGGGGTGGACTGGCAGGCGTCCGAATAGCGGTAGACCGAAAGGTAGACCAGCAGGGCGTCACCCGGCGTCAGGTCCAGCGCCGAACCACCCAGCGCATAGAACTGCTGGCTGAACATGGTGTAGAGCGACGAAAAATTCAGCCGGTCGTCGTCCGTCCAGGCTTCGCCCGACGCCTTGCAGACCAAAGTCTGCAATTTTGCATAGCCGCCCAGTTTGGAGAAGCGCACGTTGTTCACCTTGGACAGCTTGTAAAAATCGAGAAATTCGTAGTAGATCTTATTTTCCAGCGTATCGTTCCGGGCCGGGATGAGCCGGGTCACGGTGCCGGGGACGGTGACAGCCTCATAATATTTGAGGACGGACACCCGCTTGTTGCCCTCCTGCACATAGAACCGGTTCAGGTATTCGTAGGCGATGATGGGGGTATGGATGCCCTCTTCCAGATGGGCATCGCAGAGGTTCGACCACTTGGCGGCGAACTCGGTGTCATCATCCAGCAGGGGCATGAAGTTGGCGGCAAACGCCGTGTGGCGGCCGCTGGTCTTGGTGCCCACGATGCTCTCGGCGGGGATGTCCACCAGCCCCAGCGGCTCCTGCGCCACGATGTCCACACCGTTCAGGATCTCATCCAGGACTTTCAGATAAGGCGACTGCCCCCGCGCGACGCAGGCACGGTAAGCACGCTGGCCCGCACGCAGCGCATTTCTGTAATCTTCTAGCATAGCAAGACTCCTTCCAGGGAAATGAAGGGTTTCTTCCACTCTTTGGAGCATACACGGCTCCAAGCACAGTATACCATGAAATTTGGATTTGTGGGAGATTTTCTCCCCCGAAGGAGTTGATTTCAGTCAAATTTTCAGGTACGATAGAAAAGAAGAGCGTATTTTGAGAGGTAACGACTATGCAAACGGAACAGCTTCCCCGTCTGGAAGCAGGCGAATACCCCGGCGGCATCTGGTATTATGAGCCCCACACCTACCTGCCCTACCGCTATGTGCTGGGCCGAGTGGGCAGACACCCGCTGGTCTGCATCGGCATCAACCCCAGCACCGCGCAGCCCGGCGCACTGGATCCCACCCTGAAAAGCGTGGAACGGCTGGCCAATGCCAACGGCTTCGACAGCTGGATCATGTTCAACGTCTACCCCCAGCGTGCCACCGACCCCAACGACATGGACAAGGTCCCCGACCGCGCCCTCTGCGACGAGAACCTGCGCTGGCTCCGGGCCGTGCTGGCCGAGACCGAGCCGACCATGTGGGCGGCCTGGGGCACCCTGATTGAAAAGCGGGATTACCTGCCCGGCCTGATGCGGGAGATGGTGGCCCTGACCCGTGAGCGGGAGATCCCGTGGGTCACCTTCGGCAAGCGGAGCAAGAAGGGCCACCCCCACCACCCGCTCTACCTGCGCAAGGATTCCACCCCGGAGCCGTTCGATGTGGAAGAATATCTCGACACCTGTTTCTGACCAAGGGAGGCCTGCACCATGACACCGGAACGCTATCAGAAGATCCTGCACTGGCTGAACGCCCACCCGGCGGCAAAGCGGCTCGTCATCCTGCTGAACCACTGGCTCCCGGCGGTGCCGTTCGTCTGCTACCCGGTGCTGCTGGTGCTGCTGAACCTCCAGTGGTTCCGGCTGCTGCGGGGCGGGCTGGACCAGACCGCCCTCGATTTCATGCAGTGCATCGCCCGCGCCATTCTGGTGCCGGCGTTCGTTTTTCTGGGCGGCACCCTGCTGCGCAAAAAGCTCAACTTTTCCCGCCCGTATGAGCAACCCGGCTTCACCCCGCTGGTGGAAAAGGAGACCCACGGCCAGTCCTTTCCTTCCCGCCACGCGCTGAGTGCGGCCGTGCTGGCGGCCGTGTGGCTCTCTTTTTATCCGGCGGTCGGCGGCGGCATGGTCGCTGTCACTGTGGCCATCTGTGTGCTGCGGGTGCTGGCCGGGGTGCATTTCCCGCGCGATGTCATCGCCGGTGCCCTGCTCGGTTTTTCGCTTGGCATCGTCGGAATGCGGCTGCTTTGAGAGCTGCTCGACCCGCCCGGCCGAAAAATTTCAAAAAAATCCACTTTTTTGCTTGACAGAACCCGATGGGTATGGTATTATACTTCTCGCAGCCCGCCTCCGACGGTGGCCTGCCCAAGATAAGGAACCCAATGGGATAACAACGTGCGCCCGTAGCTCAGGTGGATAGAGCAACTGCCTTCTAAGCAGTGGGCCGGGGGTTCGAGTCCCTTCGGGCGCATTATGTGGTGCCTTTAGCGTAGTCGGTTAACGCGCCAGATTGTGGATCTGGAGACCGTGGGTTCGAGTCCCACAAGGCACCCTCTCATCAAAAAGACCAAGAATCAAATGATTCTTGGTCTTTTTCCTTTTATGTTTCTCTGTGGGACTCGAACAGGGCGGCGGTGCGTAAGCACCGTAAGCGATCAGCCCGGTGCAACAGCGACGACCGCTGCCTGCGGCAGAAACAGGGAGGAGCTGTTGGGGCAGCGGCCAGCAGGATGCGAGACCCTCCCAAGGGCCGAAGCAGCCGCTGGGAGCCGCAACCCGTCGCTGTCGCTTAGCCCGCGGGTCCTAGACCATTAGGAATGTCTACCGTGGCTCCCCCTTCCCTTCGCCCTCCGCATATTTATCGTTTTTCGATAAATTTATATTGACATTCGAGTTCTCCCGCGCTATCATAAAGCCAGAACAAGGCAAAGGAGGCTTTTTGTTATGCGCAGCAATGATTTCCGTGTGGATACCACACCGTCTGCATCCCCCTCCATCCTTCGCAGGCGGCAGACGCTTCTCGGTCTGGCCCTGCTGCTGACCATCCCCCAGATGATCAGCGCGGTCTACCTTCCCATCCGTTGGGCATTGGATGCCAAGGCCGGGGCAGCGCTCAACATCGCCCACCTCGCATCCAATGAGCTCTACTTTCTCGTCATGTCGATCGCCGGAGCGGCCGTTCTGAAGATGATGCTCAGCGATGCCACCTTCTCCCGGACGCTGGTGCGTTGCACCCGCGCGGAAGGCATCCTGCTGGCTGCGGCGGCGGCCGTTTTTCCGTTTCTGCCCGGATACACCTCGTCTGGCTCCACCTTCTTCTTTTTCGATGCGGCCCTTCTGCTGCCCGGTGTCCTGCTTCTGATCCTCGCCGAACTGCTGGCGGAAGCCTTTGCGCTGCAGACCGAACGAAACGAAATTCTCTGAGAGGCGGAACATGGCAATCGTATTACGACTCGACCGCATCATGGCCGACCGGAAAATCTCGCTGACTGAGCTTTCCGAGCGTGTCGGCATCTCGATGGCGAACCTTTCCAACCTGAAGACCGGAAAGGTCAAGGCCATCCGCTTTTCCACACTGGATGCCATCTGCCGAGAGCTCCAATGCCAACCCGGCGACATCCTCGAATACCAGGACATCGACTAAAACAAAACCAGCCGCAGCACAGAAGCCCCCATTTCTGCGCTGCGGCTGGTTTTTTTCAGCTGTTGAGCTGTTTCATGATCTCCCCGACTTCTTTGCTGCTGTAGCCTTCCTTCAGCAGCTCCGTCCGGATGGCGGCATCACTCCGGCCCTGGCTGCGCAGGCGGGCGGCGGTGTAGGGCACCGCCGTGCTGCCCAGCACACCGCTCTTGCCCACGTTCAGGTTCCCGCTGCCCGGACCCGACGTTCCCGAAGCCCCCGCTGCTGCCGCTTTCTGGACCGCTGCCGCGCTGGCTTTCTGGGCCTGCTGGGCCGCCTTGGACTGCTTGAGGGCCCATTCGCCCTTGGCGATGTTCAGTTTTTCGCTGGTCACCTGATTATTGAACTGCTGCTGGCGGAGCTTGTCCTGATACTGCTGCTGCGCAAAGTCGTTGTCGTACTTCTGCTGCGCCTGCGCGTTCTGGACCTGCTTTTCCTGCATCTGCTGGCTCCAGGCCGTATCCGCACGGTCTGCCTCATAGGCACGGTTGTTCGCGTAGATGTTGTACCCGGTGTTCACGAGCGACCCCGCCAGCGAGCCGAGGCCCGTGGTACCGGAGAGCGCGATCTGCACCGCGTCGCCGATGAGGCCCAGCACCGTGACCGCATTGTTGAACCGCTGCTGCTTCTGGGCAGCGGCCTCCTGTTCCTGCGCAGAGTAGTGGCCATACAGGGTGTCCAGACGGCTCAGGTAGTCCTGATACTGGCCGTAGTCCTGCTGATAGGCCGTGTTGTAGGCGTTGCCCAGCTGTTCCAGCCGGGTGTAATAGTCCGAAAGTTTCTGCTGATACAGCCCCTGCGCGTTCTGCTCCTGCGTGTTGAGCTGGTCCAGCCGGGAGACCAGTGCATCGCCGCCGCTGTCGTAGGTGTCCAGCGCCAGCTGATACAGCGTCGGGATGGCCTGATTCAGCGCCCCGATCTGCTGCTGGTAGGCCTGCTGGGCCACGCTGGCCGCATAGCTGGAGCCGTAGCCGCCCGTCAGCGCAGCGGCCTGTGCGGCAGCATCGGCGCTGGCGTTGTGGGCGTTCTGGGTGTACGCCTGCGCATACTGCTGGTACAGCGGGTCCTGCGCGTAGTTGTAGTGGAACGCTCTCCGCGCGTTCAGGTCGTTCAGGGTGCGGTCGATCTGGTCCTGATACCGGCTCTGGTAGTCACCGGGGGCAGCACTCTGCTGCGCCTTCAGGGCCGCTTCCGCTTCCGTCACCTGCTCAGAGGGCTGATACCCCGCCGACGCCAGTGCATCCTGCACCTCCTGGCGGCTGTTCAGCCCCTCGGTGGAGTAGTTCTTTTTCTTGTCGCTTGCCATAGAGTCTCCTTTCTCACTGCAGTTTCCGCAGCTTGGCCCCCAGCTCGTCCGAGACGTTCTCCACGTCCAGATTGCTCAGAACGTATTGCAGCTGCTCCTGCATCTGGTAGAGGTAGTTCCGCAGTGCGCTGGCATCCTCCGGGTCCATCTTCTCACTCAGCTTCGGCAGGCCCAGCTTGCTCAGGCCCGAAATGCTTGCCATCCTGTCATGCCTCCTGTTCCATCAGTCTGCCCCGCGCCGTCGCGAGGGTGCGCGCCAGACTGCGCAGGGTGATCTGCCCTTTGCCGGTCAGCCGCAGCCGGAACATGCCGCAGCGGCGGGGCGCAAGGTGCAGGTCGAACCGCTTCTGCTTCCCGGCCACGGCCCATTCTGCCAGCTTCTCCCAGGGGCCGTCGTCGTAGCAGATATCCAGTTCCACGGTGCTGGCGCATACGGCATCCATCTGGAGCGTCAGCCGGGAGAGATACCGGTCCTCGGCCTCGTCCATCCCGAACGCGCCCGTAATGAGTTCAAAGTCCACCGTTTCCTCCACGCCCTCGGTGGTCTTCCAGTCCCGTTCGCGGCTGGGGTCGGCAGCCCAGATGTCGTGCCCATCCCAGAGGTAGAGCTGCCCGCCGGTGCTGGCCATGGCGTAGGAGCAGCCGTCTTCCTCCTGCCAGAGGCCCCGCTCGGTGTCGTAAACGAGGAGCCGCTCTTCGAGCGCGTCTCCTTCCCGGCCGCTGTCCCGTGCCAGATAGAGGTAATAGCGGCCATCCAGCGCGCCGCCCACCGCCGTCTGCACGTTGGAGAGCCGGGCCGTGTTCAGTTTTTCGGACACCTTGGTGGGGATGCTCCCGTCCCAGGCCATCACACCGTCCGGCGAGAGATAGTAGAGCGTCTCGTTCAGCACACAGAGGCTGCTGGCCGCGTTCCGGGCCACCCCACGGCAGCGCAGGGAGCTGAGCTGGAAATCCGACGGCTTGGAGCCGTAGAGCTTGTGCAGAGCGTTCTCCTTGAAGAACAGCACCGACCCCAGGCAGGTGGCCGCGCCGGTAAACGGCCCATCGCTGCCCACCGTGACCGCATAGCTGTCCTCCGCGATGCCACGGTAGGAGAACCAGTTGGTGGGGTCGCCCAGCTTGCAGCCGTAGATAACGTTCTCATTCTGCGCGCAGCCCCACAGCCGGTTGTCGCACTCAGTCAGATAGTCCAGATCCGGCACCCGGCGTTCCAGCCGGAAGGCATCGGTGTTTCCTTCCATCGTCGCGCCTTTGCCGTCGATGCCGGTCCAGCGGAGCATCTCCCGGCCCTTGGTCAGGGTCCCGTAGAAATAATCGCCACCCGGCTCGGCCTGCACCTGCACCCAGTCGTCGCCGCACGCCGTAACGATGCGGTCTCCTTTCAGCTCCTTCCAGTGCAGGTCATCGCCGTCCTCCACGCCGCTCACCGTCACGGTATCCCAGACGGCAAAATTCTTCCCGATGCCGCCCGCCTCGATCCGGCACCACTTCAGCTCGATGGCCGACCAGTTGCCCGAAGCCTCGTTGTAGACTTCCAGCACGCTCTCGCTGCTGTACGGCTTCTGGATGTTGTTCACCTTGAGGAACAGCTGCCCGTCCGCCGGATTTTCCGGCTCCTTTGTGCCCTTGCCGGAAACGGTATAGGTCTTGCCGGACGCATCGCAGGGGGTCAGCACCACATCGGCACCGCCGCTGTCCCACACGGCACCGAGCTTCGTCACCGAACGGTCCCGCGTGTCAAAGGCGATCTTATCCGGGAAGATGATGACCTTGGTGCCCATGCCCACCATCTTCTTTTTGCTGTCCGCCACCGCGTTCCAGAAAAACTCGGCCTCCTGCGGGGTCTCATCCGAGTTGTAGATGAGGTTCTTCCCCGCCGCCACCAGCAGGCCGTTCAGGTGGTAGATGCCGTTCATCTGCACGACGCTCCGCAGCCTGCGGCGGGGGATGCGGGTGCTCAGCGCCGGGAAATCCCGGCTGCTGAAATTTTTGCTGCTGCCCGCCTCGGCCTCGGTGCAGCTGTACGTCTCGTTCAGGCCGCCAAAGGCCCGCAGCAGGGTGCGGCTGGTCGCTGCCGCCGCACGGCTCGTTCCGCTCATCGCGTCCACCTCCTCACCAGCGCCATTGCGCCCGGCAGCGGGGCGGGTGCTTCTGCCGCAGCCAGACGGCCAGTTCGCTCAGCAGGCCGCTGCACTGAGCCTGCTCCCCGGCATAGCGGTCGGTCTCGCCCAGAGCCGCATCGATGCGGGCGCACAGAACGTGCGGATACAGCGCATCAAAGGGCACCGGTACCAGCAGCACCGTGTCGTCGGGCAGCGCCTCCCCGCTCCACGCGAGGTCGGCCCCTGTGGCGGCGTATTCGTCGGCCCCGCTCTTCTCAAACAGCTGCTGGCGCAGCAGCGCATCTTCTTCGCAGAGCCAGCGGCGGCAGGTCTCGTCCGAGATCTTGCACCCCGGCCGCAGCTCCCGTGCGCGCGCCAATGCCTGTTCTACCGTCATTGCAAAACTCCTTTCGTTTTTGAAAAAAGCCCGGCAGGGCGATGTTCCCGGCCGGGCCGCTGTTTTCTCAGGTCACTGGGCCGCGTTTTCAGCTGCCGCGATGCGGGCAGCCGTCCGCTCGTCCTGCATCTGGCTGTGTTCCAGCACCTCCGCCACTTCGGGCGGGACCTCCACCTCCACGCCCCGGCGGATCTTGTAGTTCACGCCGTTGACGCTGACGAACAGGTCCTCCTTATAGCGGCTGTTGTCCTTGAACAGCTTGATGCGCACTGCCTTTTTCTCGCTCATAGAAACTCCTTTCTGTGTCTTGCGTTTTTCTCGTCCCGCAGGGCCAGAACCAGCCCGCCAAAGAAGAGGGTCAGTTCGCCGCCGCATTGGCCGAGTAGCTGGACACGCTCTCGATGCGGATCATGTACTGCTCCACCAGACGCTCGGCGGCGCGCATTCCCTTCCAGCCCACGGAAGCGCGCTGGTTCAGCGGATCGTCGCCATAGCCAAGCTGCTTGACGATGTGTTCCAGACCGCCGCCTTCCAGCTCGGTGACGCCATAGGCGTGGGCACCCAGCACCAGCGTACCGAACACGGCCAGACCGGTCGGGCAGGTGGCGTCCTTCCAGATCTTGGCCTCGCTGGTCTCGATGAAACGGATGTTGCCCAGCTTGCCGATCTCGCCGCGGAACATGGCCTCCGGGTCGGCATACTTATGCACCTCAATGAACTCCCGGCTGGTCTTCAGGTCGTAGGCGGCGTAGGGGTGGATGATGGCGATGTAGCTGTCACCGATGGGGTCGGCGTTCATCGCGCCCAGCTGGGCCGCCGCCTGGAAGAACAGCTTCGGGGTCAGGGTGCAGGTCTTGTCCAGACCGGCGCGGCTGGTCACGGCCGTCTCGGTGCCGCCGGCACTCTGCTTGGGCGCATAGAGAACGTTGGTGCCGCCCGCCAGCACATCGCGGGTGATGCTGTCCATGGTGCGGCCCGCCTGGCTGGCCAGCACACGGGTGGCCTGCACGACGTTGTTGTCGATGGCGGTCATCTGCAGCACATCGGTCAGCGGGGTCCAGCCGCCGTACTGGTGCAGGTCACTGGTGATGGTGGTCACGTTCAGGGTCTGGCCGTTGGGGGTCACACCCTCGGTCAGCGGGGTGGTGGCCTTGGGCAGGCTGTCGTACTTGCGGAACTCGATGGTCTTGCCGCCGTTCTGGGGCACCGGGTAGTAATCCGCAAACTGGTCGTGGACGAGGCGCGGCTCGGCCTGGTCGATGAGGCGCTTCTCATAGAAGGTCTTCATCTCGGCGGTCATGGTGCCGGAGGTATTGTTCAGCGCGGCGGAAGGGTCGGCGAACAGCTGGAGGTCGAACTTCATTGCAGTGTCGTTCATACGGTTTTCCTTTCTTTCTTGCGGTGTAACATACGGACTTCTTCGATTCGCGCTCCCCTGCCAGAGGAGCTGCGTTCAGAACGTGATGACTTCCCCATGGAGGGCCTTGCGTTCCAGCGCTTCCCGCTGGGCGCGGGTCATGCGGGAAACATCTGCCCCGGTCACGGCAGCGCTGCCGGGGCGGGTGCCGTTCTCTGCCGGGCGGGACGCCCGCTGCCGGATGCGCTCTACGACGCCCTGCTCCACGGCGTGGGCGGTCTGGCGCAGCGCGTCCTCGTAGTGAGCCAGACGGTAGGCGTCCGCCACCCGCATCCCCGGCAGCTGCATCAGACGGCGCATCTCCGGGTGCTGCAGCTCCGCTTTCAGCGAGAACTCCGGCACCACCTGCCGCAGCGCTGCCTCTTCGGCTGCCCAGCGGCTGTGCAGGGCGGCTACGGCCTGTCGGCCCGGCAGATGCTCCGGCAGCGGCGGGCAGGGCGGTTCCGGGGTGGGACAGGGTGCTTCCGGGCCGGGGTTTGTCTTCGGGATTTTCTCCTTCGGGGTCTCCGGCGGCGCTGCCTCCTCCCGGCCCGGCTTCAGGGTGCCGGAGGCGACGGCCTGCCGGGCCTGTGCTTCGCTCAGGGCCGGGGCGCTCCCTGCGCCGCCGGTCTCGCCGCCCTCTGCGAACAATTGCAGGTCCATCATGGCCGCTTCGCCCCGGCGGCTCAGGTCTGCAAAGCGGAGATTGTCCGGGTAGCGCTCGGCCAGCAGGGCAAACCCGGCCTTGGCCAGCTCAAAAGCCCCCTCTACCCACGGCTCCTGCGGGGCGGCGGCGGTCACAGCCAGCCGGGGGCCTTCCGGCTCATCCCAGGCATCGCTGCGGGCGGTCTTTTCCCCTGCCAGCAGGCTCACCAGAGCCTGCATCAGGGTGCTGGCACCGGCGCAGACGATGTCCTGCCCGGCGGGGGCATAGCCCGCGTGGCCGGACGCTTCCAGCCGCAGGGTCAGGCCCTCCGGGCCGTCCAGTTCACTGTAGATCACACGGATCATCGGTTCTCCTTTCCAAGGCCCATGGCATCTGCCGCGGCCTTTGTGCTCAAATTGTCTGCGGGGCCGGTCACAGCGGCCTTCCCCGGCTGTTCCTGCGCCGTCAACCGGTTCTGCAAAACGGCCAGCTGCATGGCCAGCGTCCCGTTCTGCCGCACCCGCTGGCGGACTTTCTCGATGCCCTCAAAATCCATCATCTCCAGCGCTGCCAGAGCCGCATCGGCGTTGGCCGGGGCAAAGAAGCCCAGCTGATAGCACTCCTTGGCGGTCTCGTTCTGGCTCAGACGGCTGAAGGTCGATTTCTTCTCGGCGCTCACCACGATGTCGAAGACCGGTTCGCGGCTGCCCAGCTCCACCCCGCCCACGGTGCCGGCCGGCTGCGGGCGGAGCGCGGCCCCGGAAAAGGGCACGAACTCGTTCTGGCCTGCGGCCCCCACGATGCGGAAGACCCGCTCTTCGTCGTAGAACTGCCGCATCAGGTCCAGGATAAGGTAACACTCCCTGGCAAAGGCGCGGTACGCGCTCTTGAGCATATCCCGGCTCAGTTTCGAGCCTGCTTCCTGTAAGGCGGCAATGGCCGAAGCTGCCGTCACGCCGCCAGCGGTGCCGCCCTGGGTCATATCGCGGTTGCCGGAGATCTCCTTCAGCTCCTCGATGCGGCTGTTGCGGTAGCTCAGGCTGTTGCCCTGCAGGCCCGCCGTCTGCAAGGGGCGGAAGCTGTCGTCGCCCAGCCGCCCCACTACATGGACGATATCCCGCGAGAGGTCTGCCAGTTCTTCTTCGTTCACACCGGCCGTGTCGCTCAGCACATACCGCTGCTTCGAGGCGAGCAGGACGTTCTCATCCATCGCATGGTTCATCCGGTCGATGGCGGTCTGGCACTCCTTCATCACATCAATGTATCCGAAGCCCGCCGGGCTGTCCTCCTCCATGAACAGCGGGTCGAACACGAACGGATACTTGCCGTGGTCATAGAATCCGCGCCCGGCCAGCGCCGGGTCGTTCTCGCTGGCGTAGAGCACCACCCCGTTGCAGAACTTGCAGTAGTGCAGCAGCACCCGGCCCTCGGCGTCCGGCTTTTTGTAGTACCAATCCACCACGACGCTCTTTTCGGTGGTGTCCAGCCCGCCGTCGTGGAGGAACCGGGGCACATCCAGCACACTGGCGCTGTGGCCCTTGAGTTGGGGCCAGCGGGTCTCCAGCTGTCTGGTGTTCTCCATCCGCAGCGAGAAAAAGTTCGGCGATGCCTGGATATCCTCCACGCCCGGCTCCCAGTAGAGCATGAGCAGATTCATGGGCCGGATGGCGATCTCGCCCAGGCCGCCGCGCGCTTCCGGGTCCCAGAAGACGCCCTTGACGCCGGTGCCCTGTTTGAGCTTGCGCCACCAGGTGTCGCTGTACACCTGCTCGTAATCGGCCTGTTCCAGCACCACCGGCAGGATGCTGGAGAGCACCCGTGCAGTCTGTTCGTCGTCTGCCGCGCGGGGCAGCACGTTCGGGGCCGGGTAGTTGTCCATCGCATCGGCGTGTTTGTTGGCGATGGAATTGAACAGCCACCCGCTGGACGGCTGGGGCTTGCCCTCCATCATCGGGTTCTGGTAATTTTTCCAGTGCCCCATCCGGAACCACAGTTCGTTATCCACCAGCCGTTTGTCGAGCGCCGCCTTGCCTGCCTTGTACTTTTGCAGAACAGCCGCCGCCTCTGCGACCTCCTCCGGCCCGATGGGCAGTTTTTCTTCCACGATATCCAAAATCTACTCCTTTCTAAATCCGATAAAACCTCGCCTGCCGGTGCAGTTCCAGCGGGTCGTCCCCCACCGGCGGGCGGGCCGTGCGCCGGGGCGGCGAGATGGGGTGTTCCATCAGAACATACCGGCATTCGTCGTAAATGTGGTCTTCCTGCCGGGTGTCGATGTCCTCCACGTTGCTCTCGTCGTACACCAGATTCGGGATGGTGCGCAGAAAGTGCCTGCAAGTATCGAACACCTGAAACATCGGCCTGCCCTCGGCATCGAAGGCCAGCCGGTAGTGGAACTGCATCTTACCGGCCAGTCGGGTGTGGTCGCCGGGCATCCAGTGCAGGAAGTTCGGCCCCCGCTCCATCATGGCGGCGATGCTCTCGCCCCGGCTCTCGTCGAAGATGGCCGGGTCTGCAATGCCCTGAATGACCCGGCCGCGCAGCTGCGGGTCGTTCTGCTCCACCTCCCGGATGCGCCGGGCCTGCTCCACCGGGTCGATCCGCAGCCCCTCGTTCGGGCGGCCTGTGCAGCCGTACAGTTCCTTGATGCGGTAGAGCCGCCCTTCCTCATCCGCCGCGTACCACCCCACCGAGAACGGCTTCGAAAAGCCGAAGTCGAACCCGCGGTAGATCTTCCAGTGCTTCGGGATGGGGAACGGTGCGATCACATGGGTCCAGCGCTGGTCCTGATAGTGGGCGGGGTCGTTCCGCCACTCGGTGAACACCTGACCGGAGAAGCTGTCCCAGCTGCCATAGAGCAGGGCCTGCTTTTCCGCTTCGGGCAGAGAGGCCAGACTTGCAAGGTAATCCGGGTCGTTTTCCAGCAGGGCCGGGTTGTCGAAGACGCTGGATGGGATAAACACCCGCGCCCGCTGCAGCACCTTTTCCGTCCCGTCCGGCATCCGCACCGGGAACGCTTCCACGATGGGAGTGCCGGGCGGGGCCGGGGTGATGAACCGGGCCTTGACCCAGCCGTGGCCGACGCCGCCGGGGTTGGTGGTAGCCCGCAGATACACCCGCGTACCGGGCCCGGTGGGGCGGTTGCGGCTCATCATGTAGCTGTACTCCTCCCATTCGAAGTGGGTCAGCTCATCAAAGCCGATGAAATCAAAGGCCTTGCCCTGATAATTTGTGCGGTCCTTGGTGTACTGCATCGAGCCAAAGTAGATCTTTGCCCCGCTGGGGAAGACCCACACATGGCTCGTGGCGTTGTACTGCGCCTCCGGGAAGGCCCGGCGGTAGTAGACCAGACTCTTGTCCACAAGGTCGCTCAGCTGGGGAAAGGTCTTGCGCAGGATGAGCCCCCGGTAGTGCGGGATCTGCACCTGCCGCAGCGCCTCGATGATGAGCGCATCGCTCTTGCCGCCGCCTGCCGCGCCGCCGTAGAGAGCCTCCGGCTCCGGTCTGCGCATGAACTCCCTCTGCCGGGGCTGGGGCCGCCAGACGACTGGCGCATTCGTTCCTGTCTTCATACATCCTCCACCGGCGGCAGCAGCACCACGCCGCACTCCCGGCCCTCCGCATCCGCGCCCTGTTCGTTCAGCGCCTTGGCCACAGCGGCCAGGTCTTTGAGCACCGCAGTGGCTTCCTTCAGGCCCTTCATGGTCCCGGCTGCCTCTGCACCGTCGCGGCGGGCCGCTTTCTGGCGGGTGTTCAGTTCCTTCACCTCCTGCGCCAGCATCGTGCTCAGCGTGTCCGTGGCGCGGTGCAGGTTGTCCAGCCCCTTGCCCGCCGAAGGTCGTATCTTCTGCGCCATTCGGTTCATTTCACATCCTTTCGTTTTGGTTTGTCAACATAATACCACCAATCATCTTTTCGAAACAGTGCAACCTTTTGCAGGCCCGCTCTGTATTTTTTCAAATCTGTTTTCCATTCTGTACAATCTTGCCGTGTAAAAATCCCCCTATCCGCGTTCTTTTTCCGCAAACAGGGGGGAGCTGCCCTCAATTTTTTAAGGAAAAGCATAAAAATGGGCTGGCGTATCGTTTTCAAATGGTTTATACTATATCTAAACTTCGTTCCATTCCGACCTTCGGAGGTTTTTATGGTACACCCCGATCAGCTGCCTGCGCAGCTTGCCCGCAGGTTCCGGCCCGAATGGCGGCTCGTGTTTTTCTCCGCCTTCGGGTTCGGCCTGCTCGCGCACTTTTATAAGATGGCCAACTGGCTCCCCAACTGGGATTCCCTCGTCTTCCGGTACGATGCCCAGCAGATGCTGCAATATGGCCGCTATTTTCTCTCGCTGGCCTGCGGGCTCAGCTCCTATTACGACCTGCCATGGCTGAACCTGCTGCTGGGCTTGTTGTTCCTGGCTGGTTCGGCGGTCTGCGTGGCGGCGCTGCTGCACCTGAAAAAGCCGGTGGCGCTGGTGCTGACCGGGGCTTTGATCGCGGTCTTCCCCACCGTCACCTCCACCTTTGCCTATGAATACGTCGCCGACGGCTACTGTCTGGCCATGCTGACCGCCTGCCTCAGTGCGCTTCTGCTCACCCGGCCGGGCTGGCGTTCCTTCTTCGCGGGGGCAGCCTGCCTGTGGTTCTCCGTGGGCATCTATCAGGCTTATCTGACCGTCACCATCACCCTGCTTCTGGTCTGGCTGCTGGACGATCTGCTCTTTCACCGCCGCAGCGCTGCCGCGTCCCTCCGCAGTGCGGGGCGGTTTCTGGCAGGCGGTGTGCTGGCCGGAGCGGTCTATGCTGTGGTTCTGCAGCTGGTTCTGGCCTTTTCCGGCATCGCCCTGTCCGACTATCAGGGCATCGACACCGTCGGTTCGCTCCATCTCTGGTCGGCTCTGCACGGCTGCATCACCCGCTTCTTCCGCTTCTTCTTTGACCTGCACAACGGCATCACGGTCTGGTTTGTACTCAATGTTCTGGTCTTTGCCCTGCTGGCCGTTTTCCTGCTGACCGTCCTCGTACAGCAGGCCCTTTGGCACGACCCGGCCCGCTTTTGGCTCCTGCTCGTCTATCTGGCCGCACTGCCGCTGGGGGCTGCGGCCCTCTATTTCCTCAACCCCTGGGTCGATTACCACAACCTGATGACCATGGGCTACGCCGCCTTTTATCTGAGCTTCGTGCTGTTCTACGAGCGGCTGGACGGTCTTTCCCCGCGCGCTTCCACGCTCCGGAGCTGGGCCATCCTCCTCGTGGGCGGGGCCATCGTCTTTTACTGCATCGTGCTGGCCAATGTCTGCTATCACCTGTCCCAGATGAGCTATGAGCGCTCCTACGGCACCCTTCTGCGCATTGCAGACCGCATTGAGCAGCTGGACGGCGCGGACGCCTGCACCCGGATCGCCGTCATCGGCCATCTGCCCGATTCCAGGGCTTATTCTGCCGACCTCTCCCCGGAAATGACCGGCTACACAGCCGGCCTCATCCTCCGCGCGGATGATCCGACGGTGGGCCAGAGCGTCCTCACGGCTGCATTGAACGACTACTGCTCCACCGACTACACCTTTGCCACCCGTGCAGAAAAGCAGCAGCTCCTTACACTGGACGAAGTCCGTCAGATGCCCCTTTGGCCGCAGACCGGTTCGGTCGCAGTCGTGGGCGATACCATCGTCATCCGGGCGGGAGAGGGGATCGATGCAGATGACTGAACTTCCCATCCTCTATTTTCACGCCGATGACTATGGCATGACCGCCCACGGCGACGCCCTCATCCGGGACTGCCAGACTCACGGCTGCCTGAACAGCGTCAGCATCGTGCCCAACGGTTCGCTGGAAGAAGCCGTCGCCGCGCTGCGCCCTTCCGGGCTGAAGCTGGCCGTCCACCTCAATCTGGTGGAGGGCAAAGCCCTTTCCCCCGCTGCGGAGATCCCGCTGCTCGTCCGGCCGGACGGCAGCTTCTGCAACTCCTTCACCGGGCTGCTGCACCTCTCGCTGACGCCCCGGCGCAGGGCCTTTGCCACCCAGCTCTACCGGGAACTGGAGCGTCAGCTCCTCGCCTATGCCGCCCTCTTTCCCGCCGGGACGCCCCTGCGCATCGACAGCCACCAGCACACCCACATGATCCCGCTGGTCTTCCGGACGCTGCTGCATATCCTTGCCGACCACCATCTCCCGGTCGAGCATCTGCGCATCCCGGCCGAGCCGCTGTCGCCCTTTGTCGGCTGTCCCCGGCTCTGGGGCAGCTATTCCGCCGTCAATGCCATCAAGCAGGCCGTGCTGAACGGCTGCTGGCTGCTGGACCGCCCCGCATTCCGCCGCAGCGGCATCCCCACGGCCCTGTTCTGCGGCATCCTCTTCTCCGGCCACATGGACGCCGACCGCGTCCGGGCCGTGCTGCCGCAGTACCTCCGTCTGGCGCAGAAACGCGGCCAGCCGGTCGAGCTGCTCTTCCACCCCGGCGGCGTGGAGCCGGGCGGGCCATTCTTTGACCCGCAGAAGACCGATTTTCACCCCTTCTATCTGTCCGAGGGCCGGGCAGTCGAGGCCCATGCCCTGCACACCCTCAACCGAAAGGAAGTCGAACACCTTGGCCGCTGAACCGCTTCTCTCCGTCATCCTCCCCGCCCACAACGAAGCGGAGAACATCCCCAAAATGGCCCAACGGCTGGCCGAGGTCCTCCCCGCCGCCCACATCCGCTACGAGGTGCTCTTCGTCAACGATGGCTCCACCGACAACAGCTGGGACGTCATCCGCCAGACGGCGCAGGCGTACCCGCAGGTGCGCGGCATCCGCTTCTCCCGCGCTTTCGGCAAGGAGGCCGCTCTGTACGCCGGGCTGCAGGCCGCCCACGGCGACTGCTGCGTCACACTGGACTGTGATTTGCAGCACCCCGTGGAAACGATCCCCGAAATGTACCGGCTCTGGACCCAGGGCATCGAGGTCGTGGAGGGCGTCAAGCGCGAGCGCGGCACCGAAAGCGCCGCCCACCGCACCGCCGCCCGCTGGTTCTATGGGCTCATCAGCAAAGCGGCCAAGACCGACCTGCGCAGCAGCTCCGACTTCAAGCTGCTGGACCGCAAGGCCGTGCTCGTCCTGCTGAATCTGCCGGAGCGGAACACCTTCTACCGCGCCCTCTCGGCGTGGGTGGGCTTCCGCACAGCGCGGGTGGAGTTCGACGTACAGCCACGCACTGCCGGGCAGAGCAGCTGGTCTACCTTCAGCCTCATCCGCTACGCCATTTCCAGCCTGGCATCCTTCACGTCGGCCCCGCTCTACCTCGTCATCCTGATGGGCTTTCTGATGTTGCTCGCCACCCTTCTGGTGGGCGGCGAGGCGCTGTTCCGCTATCTTGCAGGCGAAGCGCTCGAAGGCTTCACCACGGTCATCCTGCTGCAGCTCTTCACCGGCACACTGCTCATGTTCAGCCTCGGCATCATCGGCTACTACCTCGCCAAGATCTACGACGAAGTCAAGCGCCGCCCCCGCTATGTCATCGCCGAAACGCTGGACGACGCTCCGTAAAAAAGCAAAAGATCCCCCGGTCAGCCGGGCCGCTCTCCGTTCAGAGCGTTCCAGCCGCCGGGGGATCTTTTATTTTTATCTTGTGTTACAGCGTCTCGATGCGGTCAAACAGGCCCGTTGCGCCTTCCACAGCCTCCTTGCTGCCAAAAACCACGCGGGTGCCGTGCTGCATCGCGGTGCCCAGCTCTGCGGCCATGGCCTTCAGCGCGGCAGCGTCTACGCTGCACAGGGCCTTGCGGTCTGCGGCCAGCATCGCGTCGGTGATGCCGCAGAAGTACCGGCGGTCAAGGTCCCGCGCCTCTGCGCTGGGCTTCATGGGCTTGTCCATCTCGGAGACGGTGCCCACGATGGAATCCGTCAGGTCCTTTTCGGTGTACGCGCGGGCGGCCAGTTCCGCCGGGCCCTTTGCAAAGGTCTCGTAGCTCTCGGCCAGATGCGGGTCACGGTAGGTATACAGATACTCCGTCTCGGCGCGGGTCACCATGCCGGTGCCGTACGCGCCGCCCACCTCGCGGATGTGGTGCCACAGATACTCGTAGCTCATCACGCGGGCCAGCACCCGGCGCTCCGGCTTCCGCTCCTGCGGCCAGGTCAGGATGTCGTAATTCACCCCGCCGTCGATGATGAAGGCTTCGTTCACCGGAGCCGTCAGCGCCTGGGTGTAGGGCCGGGCGGGCGAACGCATTCCCTCGGCAAAGGCACTGCCGGGCAGCAGGGCTTCCAGCTGCTTCCGGGCATCCTCGCTGCCGTGCAGGCTGATGGTCAGGGCTGCGTGGTGCAGCACCTTTTCCCGCACGGCTTCCAGCTTCCGGCCCAGGTCGGCCCAGTCGGCCTGTTCCAGCAGCGCGCACAGGAAGTTATACCCTGTCACGCCGCTGCATGCCTCGCTCAGTGCATACTCCACCGAATAGTGACTCCCGGCGCGCACGGCGGCGTACTGGTTGCCCATCTGGAGGAACTGCTGCTCCATGTTCAGCTTCTGCTGGCTCAGCACACGGGCGAAGGCCGCTTCGGCCTTTGCGCCGGTCAGTCGGGTCTCATACAGCCACTCGCCGCCGAGTTCCACAGCCTTTTCCAGACTGCGCTCCAGCAGGCTCATGTTCAGGGTGAGCTTTGCGTGGCAGGGGTTCCCCGCCTGCCGCCCGGTCCAGAAGCTGATGCAGGCCTGGCTGTCGCCCAGCCAGGTGCTGCGCAGGGTGTTCAGCTCGCGGGCCGTGTGGCGCGGAGTGTCCAGCTCGTCCAGCACATCGGTCAGCAGGTCGAGATACTGCACTTCTTCGGTGGTCAGCCCGCCGAGGTCGTAGTAGATGTTCAGATACAAACTGCCCTTGGAGGGGTGATACAGCAGCTCCGCACCGGCCACGCTGCCCACAACGCCCTCGGCGCTGTGGCTGCCCTCGCCCAGGTCTGCCACCGTCAGCGGATGGTCCAGCGCCAGCTTGCCGTCGGTGCGGGCCGGGGCTGCATCGGGTTCTTCCGCCTTGGGCAGGGTCGGCACCTGAATGACCTGCACCGGCGCAGCCGCGAACAGCTCCCGCAGCAGGTCGTTGAACCAGCCGGAGGCCATCTTCTCCCGCAGGGCGGCAAAGAGCTGATTCGTGTGGAGCAGCAGGGTCGGGTCCCCGGCGTGGAGCCAGCCGGTCGCTGCATGGATAGCGTCCAGCACACCGTCGGGCAGGCTGCCCGGCCGCTCCAGCGAGGCGAACTCTGCCGCGTTCAGGCTGGCCAGCAGCAGGTCTTCCGGGATGCCCTCGGCCAGGATGTCGTCCACAGCACTCCGGACCCCGGCCGCAAACCGGCCTGCGGTCTCTTCGGTGGCACCGCGCAGCACCAGTTCCAGCGTGGGCTGCAAAGTGCTGTCGTCAAAGCCGATGTCGATGTCGGCCCCCAGCTGCTGCTCCAGAAGCGCAGCCTTCAGCGGCGACTGGTTCGACCCCAGCAGCGCGTCCAGCAGGATCTCCACGCCCAGCTGGCGTTCCCGGTCAGCAAATGTGCCGGTGTACCAGGCCAGCGCACACTGCACCTGGTCGGCCTCCGGCTTTTCGGTATAGTACGGGATGTTCACGCAGACGCCCGGCTGCTCGTCCTGCAGCGTCAGTCTGGGCTGGCTGGTGCCCTTGGGCATCCTGCTCAGGTAGTGTTCATCCAGGAAGGCCAGTTTTTCGGCCATATCCATCCTGCCGTACAGGGTCACACAGCAGTTGTCGGCGCTGTAATGGCGGCGGTACACCCGCTGGTACTTCTCATAGGTCAGCGCCGGGATGGAGGCCGGGTCGCCGCCGGACACAAAGCCGTAGGCCGTATCCGGGAACATCGCCCGTTCCAGCGCATCCTGCAATTGTGCATCCGGGGAGGCCAGCGCGCCCTGCATCTCGTTGTAGACGACGCCGCTCACAGTGCCGTCAGCATCGCGGTGCCAGCCCTCCTGCTCGAACACAGCCCGGTCCACCATGGCCAGCGGGCAGAACACCGCGTTCAGGTAGACGTCCATCAGGTTCCGGAAGTCGGTCTCGTTGGGGGTGGCGAAGGGGTAGACCGTCTTGTCCGGGAAGGTCATCGCGTTCAGGAAGGACGCCATGCTGCTCTTGAGCAGCTGCAAAAACGGCGAGGTCACCGGGTACTTTTCGCTGCCCGCCAGCACCGAGTGCTCCAGAATGTGGAACACACCCGTGTCATCCGATGGGAAGGTACCGAAGCCGATGCCGAACGCCTTGTTCACATCCTCGTTCTCCACCAGCAGGATGGTTGCACCGCTGACATCGTGGGTCAGCACGGTCAGGGTACCGTGCTGTTCGGGGCAGTCCTCGCAGCGCACGACGGTATAACCGGGATATTGCTTCATTGGGATTCTCCTTTTTTCGAATGGATTTTTGTTTATTGTATCACGGTGCGCTGTAAGACGCAACAAACAATCCGGAGATGTTCTCTTTTGTGTGCCAAAAGAGAACCAGAAAAGCCGCGCTTGAGAAGCTCGGCGGTGGCGAAGCCATGAAAGCCCCTGCGGGGCTTTTAAGCCGACGTCCGGTTTGCGAAGCAAATGCCGCGTGTTCAGCGCGGCAAGGACGGGAGGCACGAACTAGGGGCTGCTCGCCCCTAGTGACCCCAAAGAAGAAGGCCCAACCAGAAAAATCGGGCGGTGCGCCAGTCGGCGCAAACGCTTTTCCGATTTTTCCGGCAGGGCCGATTTTGATAGGAGTCATGCGCATTCATAAAGACCGTGCGCAAAAGAGTACATTACTCCGTAATAACTCCCTCTTTGCAAGACACCCGGAACAGCACAAAGCCCACAACAAACAGCACGATCAGCGAGCCGACGCCCACATTGGCGCTGCCGGTCAGCTGGCTGCCCACGCTGACGATCATGGTGCCCAGGAAAGATGCCCCCTTGCCGCAGATGTCGAACAGGCCGAAATACTCGCCCGACTTCTCCGGCGGGATGATCTTGGCAAAGTGGGAGCGGCTGAGCGCCTGCACACCGCCCTGGAACATCCCCACGACGAAGGCCAGCACCCAGAACTGCCACTGCTGGGTCAGGAAGAACGCAAACAGCGCGATGCCCGCATAGGCCGCGATGCAGACCGGGATGAGGGTGGTGGACGGATACTTCGCCGACAGCCGCCCGAAGATGAGCGCCGACGGGAACGCCACGATCTGGGTCAACAGCAGCGCCAGCAGCAGGCCGGTGGTGTCCAGCCCCAGCGCGGTGCCGTAGGCCGTGGCCATGTCGATGATGGTGTAGACGCCGTCGATGTAGCAGAAGAACGCCAGCAGGAACCAGAACACCTGCTTGTCCTCATGCAGGTGGCGGAGCGTGTGGCCGATGCGGGCAAAGCTCTGCCGGATGGCGTGTTTCTCCACCTCCACATAATGCAGCTGCCGGTAGGTTTTCAGCAGGGGCAGGGTCATTGCCAGCCACCACGCCGCCGTGATGAAGAGCGTGATGTTCAGTGCCGTCATCTGGCTCAGGCCGATGGCCCCGGACCCCAGCACCAGCGCCAGGCAGACCACAAAGGGCACACAGCTGCCGATGTAGCCCCACGCATACCCGCGGGAGGAGACTACGTCCATCCGGTCCGGGGTGGTGACATCGCTCAGCATCGAATCATAGAACACCAGACTGCCGGAGAAGCCCACCTTCGCAAAGACGAAGATGAGCAGGAAGGGCAGCCAGGTCTTGGCCAAGCCCATGGCGCAGCAGCCAGCCACGCCCACCACCAGGCAGAGGATGAAGATAGGCTTTTTGAAGCCCCGCGTATCGGCCAGTGTGCCGAGGATGGGGCTCAGCACCGCCGTGATGATGGTCACAGCCGAAGCCGCATAGCCCCAGTATGCCAGATAGTCCACTGAGCTCAGGCCGCCTTCTTCCGCCAGAGCGTTGAAAAAGATGGGGATGAGCGTCGCCACCAGCAGCACAAAGGCTGAGTTGCCGACATCGTATAAGATCCACGCGCGTTCCAGCCCGGTCAAGCTGAATTTTTTGTTTTGTTCCATAGTCCCTCTCAATTCTCTCCAAAGGTGTGCTGATACGCCGCATCCAGCGGCGCATCGGTATCCAGCCCGGCCACATACTCGTTGATGAGCCGCACCGCCAGCGGGATGGCGCTCTGGTACAGCGCATCCAGCTGCTTTCCGCTCTCGGCGCACTGCGGGTTCGGCTTCGGGTTTGCCACCAGCCCGTGCATGAACTCCCACTTGCCCGCTGCCCGGATGGCCGTCAGCACCACCCAGCGCTTGACCGGGTTCGAAGCCAGCAGCATCTTGTGCACGAAGACCATGCCGGTCATGGCCTGATAGACCTCATCCACCGTGACACCCTCATAGAAAGGAGCCACCACATTCGCCCAGATGCGGCTGGGCTGGATGTGGCTGGCCGTCAGGTCGTGCAGCGGGTCGAGGCCCTCCCGGCGGAGCAGCTGGTTGTCGAATTCCGTCTCGATCTCACAGTGGCTCACGCCGCTGGTGCGGACGTACTGCTCCACATAAGGGTGGCAGGTGCTGTCCAGCGCAAAATGGCAGATGTACCCCAGCGCATACACCAGCGCGGCATCCCGGTTTTTGGCGTTCCGAATCACGCCGCGCGCCCGTTCAAAAAAGACGGTGCCCGGCTGCTCGTGCATGGCATTGCCCAGCCGGTTCACCGGGTTGGACTGCAGCGCCTTATAGTAGAACAGCAGGTCCGGCCCGTGAAGGCCCATATCGTACAGCGCACGGTACGGCTCGATCTTCTTCTGGAGCGCTTCCGGCAGCTGGGTCAGAACATCCGCGCCAAAGCAGCGGTGTGCATAGGTCGAAGGCATAAAAACTCCCCCTCATAAACTTTCATACAAGGTCAGTATACCAGAAACCGTTTCGTCTTACTACCCTTTCGGGTGTTATTTTGGTAAAATATTTGAGATATTTTTGAATTTTTTGGCAAAACAAAAAGACTGCCGCACCTTTCCACGCTCCGGGCACCGCCTCTGCGATGCCGGAATGAGGAATGCAGCAGTCTCTGTTTGCGTTGTGGGTTTACTTCTCGTACCCCTTGGGCAGCTCGTTCTTGGGGTCGCGGTCCATCAGGGTGCGGACGGCTTCCGCCGCGCCCATGCCCTCGTTGACGATGGCGTTCACAGTCTGCACGATGGGCATTTCCACCTGATACCGCTCCGCCAGTTCCAGCGCAGCGGGCAGGGCATTCATACCCTCGACCACCATGCCGACTTCCTTGACGGCCTGTTCCGGCGTCTCGCCCTTGCCGATGAGGATGCCGGCACGGTTGTTGCGGCTGTGCATACTGGTCGCGGTGACGATGAGGTCGCCGATGCCCGCCAGACCCGCGAACGTGTGGACGTTGCAGCCCATGGCCACGCCCAGCCGGGCGATCTCCGCGATGCCGCGGGTGATGAGGGCGGCGCGGGCATTGTCCCCGTAGCCCAGGCCGGTGGAGATGCCCACGCCCAGCGCGATGACGTTCTTCATGGCACCGCTGAGCTCCACGCCCTTGATGTCCTCGTTGGTGTAGACGCGCATGACGCTGTTGGAGAACACCTCCTGCACGAACTGTGCCGCCTCCACGTCCGGGCTGGCCGAGACGATGGTGGTGGGCAGGTCGATGGCCACTTCTTCGGCGTGGGTGGGGCCGGACAGCGCCACCAGGTGCACCTTCTTCGGGCCGCCCTCCCGGCCCAGCTCATCGGCCAGAACCTCCGTCATGGTGTACAGGGTGTCCGGCTCGATGCCCTTGGCCACATCCACGATGATCTGCCCCTCGGCCACATAGGGCCGGGCCTTGGCAGCCGTGGAGCGCACGAAGATCGACGGCACCGCAAACAGCAGGATGTCCTTGTCCCGGCACACTTCCTCCACGCTCTTGGTAAAGCGCAGCTCCTCCGGGATCTTCATTCCGGGCAGATTGGGGTGCACACGGGTGCTCGACAGGGCGTCGATCTCCTTTTCGATGGCAGACCAGACCAGCACATCGTTCCCGCTCACGCACAGCATCCGTGCCAGAGCCATGCCCCAGGTGCCCGCACCCAGGATACCGATTTTCCGTTTCGTCACGTTCAAATCCTCCGAATCTGCCGCGCGGCTTTCGTCGCGGGCCTGTTGTGCGCCGCAGTGGGCGGCTCGTCTGGTCTCATTGTACACGAAACCGCCTGCAACGTCAACTCCTTGCCAGACTGCACAAAGTTAGCGCGTGTTTCTTCGCGATTTTAGGAATAACAGGGGATTTGCCCAAACGAATTGCGCCGATTGGAAAAACATGTTATAGTATTCTGGTAGGAATTATAGGATATTCCCTGCCCGAACGTTTCGTTCCGGGCCTCTCACTGAACCTTTGCAGGTTCTTTTTTGTCAGTTAAGGAAGATTTTTCACATGCTCGAAGCCATTCTTTCCAACCGCACGGCCAGCGTTTTGTGGGAAGCGCTGCCCCGCATCCTGTCGGCGGGCCTCACCATGACCATCCCGCTGACCCTCATCTCCTTCAGCCTTGCCATGGTGCTGGCCGTGGTGGTGGCGCTGGTGCAGTACGCCAATGTGCCGGTGCTGCGTCAGCTGGCCCGGTTCTACATCTGGGTCATCCGCGGCACACCGCTGCTGGTGCAGCTGTTCATCATCTTCTACGGCCTGCCCAGCGTCGGCATCATGCTGGATGCGTTCCCGGCGGCCGTCATCGCTTTTGCCATCAACGAGGGGGCCTACTGCGCCGAGACCATGCGCGGCGCGCTGGAAAGCGTGCCCCAGGGCCAGCTGGAAGCCGGTTACTGCGTGGGCATGACCTGGTGGCAGATCATGCGCCGCATCGTGCTGCCGCAGGCGCTGCGCACGGCGGTGCCCGCCCTGTCCAACTCGCTCATCGGCATGATCAAGGACACCTCGCTGGCATCGAACATCACGGTCGCCGAACTGTTCATGGCCGGCCAGCGCGTTGCCGCCCGCACCTACATTTTCCTGCCCATCTACTGCGAGGTCGCCGTGGTCTATCTGCTGTTCTGCACGGTCGTCACCAAGCTGCAGAGCCTGTTGGAGCGTCAGCTGAACGCCCACGGCTTCCAGTGAGAAAGGGGGACGCATCATGGCCATGTTAGAGATCCAGAACATCCACAAATCCTTTCGCACCTACGACGACAAACCGCATTTTCACATCGGGCCGTTCCCGCGCGGCCATGCCCGCCGGGTCGTCCGTACCCTGGACGTGCTCCGTGGCGTGGACCTGACCGTGGAAAAAGGCGACGTCGTCGCCATCCTTGGCCCCAGCGGTTCCGGCAAGACGACCCTTCTGCGCTGCCTGAACTTTCTGGAGCCCACCGACAGCGGCAGCCTGACCTTTGACGGCGAGACCTTCGACCTCAGCAGGATCTCCGGTGCCGACATCGCCCGCCTGCGCAAAAAGACGGCCTTCGTCTTCCAGAACTACAACCTGTTCCGGAACAAGACCGCCCTGCAAAATGTCACCGAGGGGCTGGTCGTGGCCCGCAAAATGCCCAAGGCGGAAGCGGACGCCATCGGCCGGAAGATGCTGGCAAAGGTCGGTCTGGCCGACCGGGCAGACGCCTATCCCCGCCAGCTTTCCGGCGGCCAGCAGCAGCGGGTGGCCATCGCCCGCGCCCTTGCCACCGACCCGGAGATCATCTACTTCGATGAGCCCACTTCGGCCCTGGACCCGGAACTGACGGGCGAAGTGCTCTCGGTCATGCGCCAGCTGGCCGAGGAGGGGATGACCATGCTGGTCGTCACCCACGAGATGGGCTTTGCGCGGAACGTTTCTTCCAAGACCGTCTTCATGGAAAACGGCGTCGTCGTGGAGCAGGCCCCCTCGCAGGAGTTCTTTGCAAATCCAAAAGAGGAGCGCACCCGCGAATTTTTGCAGAAGATCTCGCAGCACGCATAATTTATCGCAATTTTCAAAAATAGTGCCAATCAAAACGGCATCTTTGCGATATGCAGTTTGCGGATGTTGTTTGTGCATTAAAAACGCAAACTGCTATAATCGGAGGCTTTTATGACAACCCTTCTTCTCCTGCGCCATTCCATCCCGGAGCGCGGCGGTTCCAGCCCCGACCCCGGCCTTTCTGCCGAAGGTCTTCAGCGGGCCGCCGCAGTCTTTCAAAATGACGCTTTCCGCACGGTCTCGCTCGTCTGGTCGTCCCCTTCGCTGCGTGCGCTCCAGACCGCACAGCTGCTGGGGCTTCCCGTCCGGCAGGACACCCGCCTTGCCGAGCGCCGCACCGGCGACACGACCGGGCAGGACGCTTCGTTCTGGAAACGCCAATACGAAGACCCGGACTTCAAAAATTCGGACGGCGAGTCCTTCCGTGAGGTCAGCGCCCGGATGGCAGACTGCATCCACGAACTGCTGGATTCGCTCCCGGAGGGGCAGAACGCCCTTGTCGTCTCCCACGCCGCCGCTATTTGCAGCTACTTGCAGCGCTTTTGCACCGTTGAGGTGACCGACGCCGCACAGAAGCTCCGCCGGATTACATTTCAGGGCGAAGTTCTGTTGGATGGGCACTTTTGGGAGGCTGATGGATTTGTGCTGCACATCAAAAATCGCCGCCCTGTTCTCATCCGCACCATCTAGCCGCAAAATCTGTTAGAGTGCTATAAAATACTCGAAGAATATCCCAACGGAATGACGAAAGACCAGTTCTATCGCGTTGCCCGCATCAACAAGCAACACGCCAAGTACCTTCTGGATTCCGGCCTCGTTCCGTGTATCAACACAGGAAAGAAAACACGCAAATACCATATTGCGACCCACGACGTGATCACCTACTTGTGTGACCGTGAGGACAATCCTGAAAAGTATAAGGTTCCAACGGGCTTTTATATCGGAAAGAACGGCTGCTCCAAGCGGCACCCGGACAAGCCTACCGCAGAGATCATCCGCTTCAATTTTACAGAACCGGAAAAAACAGGGCTGTATACCCTATGGGAAAATCTCACGGTTGGATATGATGATCTGCTGACCACCCCGGTAGTTTCGGAACTGACAGGCTACTCTGCACAAAGCATCCAGCGATGGTGCAATCAGAAGATCCTTGTGGGCTTCAAAATCCGTGGCACACTGACGATTCCACGGCTTGCAGTCGTTAAGTTTATGTCCGGTGACCGTGCAACGGCTATCGTCCGAAAATCCTCAAAGCACCTCGATCTGCTCCGCACCTATGCACAGGACTGCCATGAAGGTGCAATGACCATTACATACTAAACAGACAGGACTGCTCCACAACATTTTGTGAGGCAGTCCTGTTTGCTTAGTAGGAATTTATATGTCTTTCTTGTCGAGCTGGATGTGGGACATCTCCGAAAGAACAGCTTTCTTTTCGTGTTCCTGCAAGTACACCGGATTTAGTTTTGACTTCGTATATTTCAGATAGCTGTCAACAGTCTTTTGCATCAGCACAGCTGTAAAGTACCGCTCCCAACTGAAATACTGCTGGCTTTCCACATGATTTTCCGGCGATTTCAGAATTTCATCGACCTCCGCGTCTTCGAGCAATCCAGAACGAAGAATCAACCATTCAAACGATTCTGGCAGGTAAATATGAGAATCCGGCTGGAGGGCAAGCAGTTGCATAATGCGCTCCATCTGCGAACCAAATGCCGCACCGTCTGCAACCACCAGAACATTCTCCCCTGCACGGTCGGACAGCATTTTGAAAATGTTGGACTTTCCACCAGCAGATTCGCAGAAAATTCCGTTTTCGGCGCAAACAGCCTGAAAAAACTGGAACCCCGAATTGGAATCCTCTGTAATGATTGCCGTTGGTTTTAGTTTCTCCAGTCCCATCGGCTTACCGTAAATTCGGAAAAACTCATTGTAGGTCTGTTTCAAGTTTCCGAAGTGTTTGGATGCCCGGATGCCGTAAATTTCCGTTACGCTGTACGGTAATGTTTCAAGTCCTTCCCGCGTGACGAGCACATAGTAGTTGTCTGTTTTCTGAATCGCTGCGGCAAATTCCTTTGAAGCGGTAAAAGCATTCCCTTCATCAATGAAAACGATACTCTGCGAAAGGTCGGAAAGCTGTTTTTCCCACTGCCGCCCGGAAAGAACAACGCAATCCTTCTCGCATTGCAGTTCTATTCCACTGTCCGGGCCTAGTTCCTCGTATTCCCGAATCATCTCCACGAGCGTTGTTTTTCCTGTGGCACTATCTCCACGCAAGATCGTGATGTTCCGGCGTATTTCAAAATCGAACTTGATTTTTCGGTTTTGTACAACGACCCGATATGCTCCTGTCATAAAAAATCCTCACACATAAAGTCCTGCAACGGGGACAAGTTCCCGCATGGAGTGAACAATCTGATTGGTGTTCAGGATGCGGATGGTAAATGTTCCATTTCCAAAATCCATGAGATGCCGAAGGTTGATGGTAACATCTCGATTTTCAGCAATTTTTAACAGCCATTTGGCACAGTTATCTCCACAGGTCGAAGCGTTGAACACCTTTTCCGGCTCGTTTGCTATCAAAATCAGGGTCTTTACTCCGCCCGACAACTGCACCGGGGGAATCTTTCCCAGCACCGGACTATCGATCACACCACTGTCCAGTACAGTGGAATGGTCTACGTCTTGTATCATTTCACGAGTAAGCGGAGCAGTGATCCACTCATCTGCATAAGTGTTCTTAAAATAAACAGCGGTGTTGTAGATCACGTTCGGCATATCACCGTAAAAAACATTAAGCATATAAGCATCTTCTCCTGTTACATCGGTTGACACTTTTATTATCACCATTGTAAGCGTTTTTTCTGGTGAATGTCAACCTGTTTTTCATTCATTTCGGAGGAAGGGATAGTTTTCCACATGAACACACCCACACAGTTGAAAATCCGAGGTCACACCAAATGACGCTGGACAACTTCTATGGTCAGTCGGGCGAGTTGTTCTCCTATTTCCGCATCCCGAAAGCACTGTTCCAAGACCACCGTTTTCGGCAGCTCTCCACCGATGCCCGGACACTGTACGGCATTCTGCTGGACCGCATGAGCCTGTCCGTAAAGAACGGCTGGCTGGACGAGCAGGAGCGGGTGTATATCATCTACACCGTCCGGGAAGTACAGGAATCCCTCTGCTGTGCCGAACACAAGGCGGTCAAACTGTTCCGGGAGTTGGAGGACATCGACCTCATCGAGCGCAAACGCCATGGTCTGGGCAGACCCAGCCTGATCTACGTCAAGGACTTTTCCTCTGGCTTACCAAAAGCGCAAGTACAGAATTGCCCAAACAGCAATTCAGGCGCTGCCGAAAGCGCAATTCTGGAGCAGCCAAAACCGCAAGTAAATAAGACTGATAAGAATAAGACAGAGTGGAGCGATCCTGACCCTATCTATTCCGGGGGCATCCGGGAGCAGCTTGAAGATTATTTTTATCAGGTACTGGAGGTGGACCTTCTGCTCCGGCTCTGCCCGGACGATGAGGACACCATCTATCAGATCGTGGATTTGCTTGTGGACACCTGTTCTACCAAACGCAAGATGTTGCGGATCGCCGGAGATGACAAGCCTGCCGAGGTGGTACGCAGTCGGCTGAAAAAACTGAATGCCGACCACATCCGTTTCGTGCTGGAATCTCTGGCAGAGAACACCGCCCCGGTGCGGAACATGAAGCAGTATCTGCTGGCGATGCTCTACAATGCGCCCACCACCATGAACCTCTACTATCAGAACAAAACGAACCACGACTTTGCGCGCGGTTCACCGGGGAGGTGATGTTATCGAAAAAGCACATCCGCAAACGGAACAGATACAGCAGCTTCCCGTTGATGAACTGCACCCTTTTGTGAACCATCCATTTAAGGTGCAGGACGATGAAGCTATGGTTGAAACAGTAGAAAGCATCTCACAGCGCGGCATCCTTTCGCCGCTGATTGCCCGACCACGACCAGAGGGAGGGTATGAAATCATCTCCGGGCACCGCCGTCAGTATGCAGCGAAAAAGGCTGGACTGGACACCGTGCCAGTCATTGTCCGAAACATGACAGATGATGATGCCATCATTCTGCTCGTGGACAGCAACATCCAGCGCGAGAACATCCTGCCTAGCGAAAGAGCCTTTGCTTTTAAGATGAAGATGGATGCCATTAAACGGCAGGGCGCACGTTCAGATTTAACTTCGGCGCAAGTTGCACCGAAGTTGAGTTCTGAAAAAATCGGAGAAGATTCAGGAATGAGCAAAGATACCGTAAAACGCTATATTCGCTTGACGAATCTCACTCCTAAGCTGCTGGAACTTGTAGACGATAAGAAAATTTCGTTTACCCCTGCGGTGGAACTGTCCTATCTGGATGAAAAGCAGCAGTACGATTTCATGGAAGTGATGGACGCCACTCAAAATGCTCCCTCTCTTTCCCAAGCCCAGCGGATAAAAAAGCTGGCACAGCAGGGGAAGTTCAACTACGATGCGGTTTATGACATTATGAACGAAGTCAAAAAGAGTGAGCTGGATACTGTGACCATCAAAAACGAGACCCTACGCAAATACTTTCCGCGCAGTTACACGCCCCGGCAAATGGAAGAAAAAATCATTCAGCTTTTGGATGCGTGGCAACAGCAACGGCAGCAAGCCAAGCTGAAAAAGCGCAAGCAGGAAGCAGAACGATGAACGTAAGACCCGGTTGGGTCTTTTATTTTTGCAAAAATTCAGGAGGTAACGCCCATGAACAATACGATTCCTTTTCACTCCGCAACTCACGCTCCGCAGATCACGGTGGATGTGAACATCCTGTCCATGCTGAAGCAGGCAGCATCCTGCTTGACCGAAATGGCAAGCGAGAATGTCTACCTTGCCGCCATCGGCCCGGACATGGAACTGACCATTATCATGGAGGAGGATGCCCCTTCCGTTCTTCCCTGTTTCGACGAAGACGATGCCCTGATTACCGTGAAGGGTGCGCCGCTGTTTATCAGCTACAATCCGGCGCAGGTCCTCAAGCTGGCAGGCAAGCGGTACCTGACCGGCCCGGTGATTTTCTACCGCACCGATGGGCACAGCACCATCGTGTCCTTGACGGTGGAGGACATTTATCGCTTTCAGACCTATCTGGAAGATCACAGTACCACCCTGATGGCAGATGGGCAGAAGCTGACCTGCATCTGCATCGACTGAGGTGTGCCATGCTGAACTTTTTTATCGGTTTCGCTTTTTTCGAGTTTGGCGCACTCTGTGGCTTTTTCGCGGCTGCGCTGATGCAGGCGGCAAGGGATGGTGATGAACGTGCAGGAAGAAGTCGAACAGAAAACATTCAACATTGTGGTGTCCACCACGAAGCTGACCGCCCGGACGATTCTGAACGCTGGACGGACAGCACTTCAGCAGTATCAGTCAAAATTACTGGCCGATAAATCAAGTGGTAAGCAGAGCGTCCGAATGCTCCTGCGGCAGAATCGCGGCGTTTCCAATGTGGAAATCGACAAAACCAATATTCGGGGATTTGAGCGATACGCCAAAAAGTACGGCATCGACTATGCCATCCGCAAGGACACCTCCGAGGTGCCGC
>OIYY01000148.1_pt1 | contig 54432 bp, 63 predicted proteins | sample 1588341 | NCBI WGS metagenome assembly OIYY01 (sample SAMN03283287) | human gut metagenome | biome: human-associated habitat; material: feces | host: Homo sapiens | place: Peru | collected 2012
TAAGTAATACCTACAGATACTATAGCTATTAATAATACTGTTAATATACTATATAGTAATTTTTTATTCATAGTATTCTCCTCCTTTCCAGCATCAAAAAAAGACTATAAAGAAAGACTAATATTTCTATTAGTTTCTTTTATAGTCTTTATATTTATAATGCTTGTAAAGCCTTTATTTATATAGGTTAATAGACTATCAAGCCCCCCCCCTAATTAACAAATAGTTAACGTTTTTGATTACTACTTTTTCCATTGGAAGGGCCTCCTTTCTTACATAATTTATAGTTCTTATACATAAATTATATCTATTTACCTTACGTATAAAATAATAACATAAGTAATTATATTTTGCAATAAGTAATTAGAAAATAAATAAATTTTCACAATAGAGACCTTAGGCTCTATTGTGCCTCTTAAGACTTAGAATAAGGCTTAAGAGGATATATAATATTATTTATTAATATATTCTTTCATACCTTCTATATCATTTATATTAAACTTACTAGTAGTCTTATTTTTCATATCTTTTATTTCTATAGTACCTTCATTTACTTCATTTTCTCCTAGTACTATGACATAAGGTACATTATTTTTATCAGCAGATTCAAATACTTTCTTTAATTTTCTATTATTCATTTCTATTAGTACTTTGATATCTTCTTTTCTTAAACTATTGGCTAGTTTTAATGATTCTATATTAGTATTCATAGGTACTATAAGTACATCATATAATACTTCATTTACTTCTTCTTTTAATATTTCACATATTGGTACTATACCAAAAGATATTCCTACAGCAGGATATGTATTACCATCATCTATAAAGTTGGTAATTATTTTATCATATCTTCCTCCACCTCCAATAGCAGATGTTATTCTTTGTTTCTTATCAAATACTTCAAATACTGTACCAGTATATATTTCTAATCCTCTAGCAAGGTATGGAGTAAACTTACATTCTGTTATTTCTAGACTATTTAAGTAGTTAAATAATTCTTTTATTTCTTCTTTTCCTTCGGTAAATGTATTATTGGTAATATCTAAATTATCTAACTCTTCAATAGTACATTTGAAGTAACTAAATAGTTTATCTAGTTTTTCATCTTCTATATCATAAGAAGATAATTCTTCTTTTACTCCTCTTTCTCCTATTTTGGCTAGTTTATCTACAGATAGTATTACTTTATTCTTAATATTTTCATCTATACCTGCTGCGAGGATGAAGCCTTCAAGTAACTTACGATTATTTACTTCTATATAGACATCTATTCCTAGTTTTTTATAACATAGACTAGTCATAGATAACATTTCTGCTTCGATATATGTTCCTTCTATACCACAGACATCAACATCACACTGATAGAACTCTCTTGCTCTACCTGTCTTTACTGGACCATCACGAAACACTTTTCCTACTTCGTATCTTTTTAATGGTAATGTTATATTTTTATTTACATTCATGCTAATTACTTTGGAAAATGGTACTGTAAGATCATATCTTAGTCCTAGTTTTCTATCGCCTTGATCATTTAGAGTATATACTTCTTTTAGTATTTCACTACCACCAGCATACTTTGATGCCAACAGATCATAATAACATAATATGGTAGTATCAAGTGGCATATATCCAAACTTTTCAAAAGTACTAGTTAAGGTATTTACTACTCTTCTTTTTATTAGTTCTTCTTTAGGAAGACTGTCACTAGTTCCTTTTACATTCATTAACTTCATTTGTATCACCTTTATTCTTCAATCTTTACTTTATTTGTAAAGTCTATTTTTAATAATTCTAATAAGTCATTTATTTTAATAAATTTACATTCTTTATTAGTATCAGAAAATTTTACTGGTATTCCACCTACTTCACTCCAGTATTCTAAGTTAGGCATAAAGTCATCTACAAGAATAGCTCCTTTTGGATTTACTATATCGCCTTTCTTAATTATTTTTGGAACAACATTTAACTTGATATCTGGGAGTACTGAAGTAAAGTATTTAAACTTTACTCTTATTTCATTATCAGAATTAACATGAGTTAGTATTTCTACATCAAAATGTTTACTTAATTCTTTTATTTTTTCAATGGAATTATTTATTTCTCCAGCCTCTTCGATTAGAGTCTCCCATGACAAGTTTTTATAGAAGTCATCTATTTTATCTTCGGAAATACCTCTTTCTTTTATTATTTGATAGGTATAATTTATTGTATCTAGAATTACACCATCACAATCTAAATATAATTTTTGCATAATTGCCCCCTTATTTTTTATTTTAAAGTGGTAGTTATTTGTTCTACTCCTGTATAGTACTCGGTAATAGTACTGTTTACTACTTTGATTACTGTAGGGTCTGCTACTTTTAATTCTGATATATCTGATACGATTCCTGATGGATCACCAACTATATTGGCGTTAAATGCATCATGTAGGTCTACTTTGTATACCTTTGTAGTAAGACTATTAATAGTACTTGTTACATTCCTATTTTCGTTAGTAGTGTCGTAGTAGTAGACATAGTATTCTTCTTCAGATTGTCTTAATGAATCTACTCCTAGTATCTTATTTGATATAGTACTTATATTATCAGTAGTAGTATTATCTTTCTTATCAAACCACTTTATGTCTTTAGTAATAAATATTCCTGTTAGTATATATAGTATTACAAAAAATACTAATAAAACTACAATTATTGTAATGAACTGTTTCATAGTCATTGGTTTTTCTTTACTTAATTTTTGTGCTTCTTTAACATTTTTCCCATTTCTTTTTGCTTCTTTTCTTCTTAATTCTCTTCCCATAATTACACATCCTTCTAATTAATTATAATATATATTTTTAACTTTGTAAATTAATAAAAGACATTCTTTAGATATAATCCTTCTGGATTTGCTGTTTTACCTGCGGCTCTTCTATCTTCTTTTCTTAATATATCTATTACTTCTTCACTCTTTATTTTGCCTTCGCCGACTGCGATTATGGTGCCAACGATATTTCTTACCATATATCTTAAAAAGCCTGTTCCTACGAATACGAGAGTTATTTTATTTATGTCTTTGCTATCTCTAATTATATTTGTTTGCGATATTGTTCTTACGTAGTCGTCTTTTTCTTCGTCTGTTTTGGTAAATGATTTAAAGTTATGTTCTCCTTCAAGGTACTTCATAGCTCTTTCCATTTCGATAACATCTAATTTTTTATTATGCTGATAGACATAGTTTCTTTCTAATGGATTATATTCACCCATATTTAGTTTGTAGATGTATTCTTTACCTATCGCAGAAAACCTGGCATGAAAGTCCTCTGGTACTTCTTTGGCATCTTTTACATAGATATCATTTGGCAAAAGACTATTTAAACCTCTTACTAATTTATCGGTAGTTATTTTTGTTTCTAAATCAAAGTGGACTTTTTGGTTTAGGGCATGTACTCCAGCATCAGTTCTTCCTGAAGCATGAACATCTACTTTCTTACCGCTATTTATTTCTTTTAACGCTTTTTCTAGTTCTGACTGAACTGTTCTTTCTTTAGGCTGTTTCTGATAGCCAGAAAAATCTGTTCCATCATAACTAATTGTAATTAAATATCTCATAATACTTCGCTCCTTAATAAATTTATTATATCATTTATTTGCTATTTATAAGTATGTTTTTTGCTTCTTTTTCTAATTCTTTTAGACTTTTATTTGGTGCTGGTAAATCTTCAGGCATAGTACCTCCATTTTTTGCTATTACCTCTCTAATGTTTTTACCAATATTATAGTGAGTTTTATTTGCTTCAGATTCACCCTCTATATTATCTTTTTTCAATTTTGCTTCAGTTTGGGTAATTCTAAAAAGATTGGCTGCGAGTTCTTCACTACCCATATTATCTAGAATATCTTCACGATATCTTAATTTCTTTCTTTTAGCAATATCATTTGCTGTTTCTCCATTATATAATCCTTTATAACCAGCATTATGAAATTTATCAAAGTTCTTTACGCCGGCTTTTTTAGCAGTTTGATTTAGTGAATAGTTACCTTTTTTAGTTAGATTTCTCTGATAGAATCTTTTTTCATCTTCGGTTAAACTAGAGTAATTTCTTTCAGTAAGTTCTGTTTTTCTTGTCTGTACTGCAAAATATGTTTGCCCAAGAGCAACAATTTCTTTTCTAGGATCTGCATTTTGTACTATTAGATAACAAGCATATCTAGATAATTTGACATCCGTAATATTTCTTGAGGCTTTTGAACCTATTTCAACCATTCTTCCCACCTGGGAAAAATGGTATGACATTATATTGTTACTTTTTTCACAGGCTATTTTTGCATTTTCTATTACATTACAAAATTTATCCCATCTTTTATATTCTAATGCCTTCATTAGTTCTCTGGCTAACCAGTATTCATTACCATATTCATCAATATGTTTAATACTTTCGAATGTAATATTATTAGTTTCTAAATTATTCATTTTATCTTCCCCCTTTAATTAATTTAGTTTTATTTTTATGTTAGTAAATTGTATAAAGTACTATATTTACTGCTTTTACAAAGTATCATTACTAATTTTATTACTTTGTAATTTTTAATAACAGATTATTATAATTAGTATTAATATATTTAGTATTAGTAATAGACTATTTATTTTAGTCCATTTATTAGTACGATAGTTGGTTCTTGACCTGCCATAATTATATAATCTTATATCCATTATATCTGCGGATTCTTCGGCCCTTTTTATTGATAGAGTAAACATTGGCATTAAAATACCGCTGATGCTTATTAATTTTTCTTTGATATTTTTGGTATCAAAGTTTATTCCTCTTAGTTTTTGAGCGTTTATTATTCTTGTAGCTTCTTCAGTTAATGTCGGAATATATCTTATTGATAGTGTTATTATCATGGCTATATCTCCTACAGGGATTAATTTATTTAATGGTTTTAAGATAGTTTCTATACCAAAGGTTAGTTCTGTAATACTAGTGGTATATGTTAGTATAGAGGAATATAAAACAATAAATATTAATTTAAATATATCAAATATTATTCTATTTATACTCGTGAAGAAGATTAGATCTATAATGAAGATAAATATTAGGAAAACTTTTATACCATAAATATTTTTTAGGTATACTTTTATATCTATGTCACTATATAATACCGCTAATAAGAGATATAAACTAAGTAAGGTTATATCTATATAACTATCTATAAAGAAGATACTTATTATCATTATTATTAGTGATATTATTTTAAATATGGGATTTAACTTATGAACTACTGATGGTTTATTTATATATCTACCTATGGTAATATTATTTAACATTACGATATATATCTTTCATTAATTCTTTTATATCAAAAGTTAGTTCTAAGTTAATGTTTTTCTTTTTATTTACATCATTTATAAAATCTATTATTTTAGGTACTTCTATTTTACCAGTCTTAATCTTACTAATATTATTTAATAATTCTTTTTTTAATCCTGAACTTATTATTTTACCATTTTTTAGTATTAGATAATTATCGGCTACTTTGATAGCAAATTCTATATCACTTGTTAATAATATTATTGTTTTATTATATCTAGTTTTTATTTTCTTTAATAATTTTATTAGATATTCTTTATTTCTACTATCAAGGTTACTCGTAGGATTATCAATAATAATTAATTTTGGATTTAGTGATAATGCTATTCCTAGGGCTAGGCTTTCTTTTTCACCACTGGATAATTCAAATGGACTTTTATCTAAATATTCTATTGGTAGATTAACCATTTTAAGGGAGTCTTCAATTCTTTTATTTATAGTATCTACTTTATAGTTATATTTTTTTAAGCCGAATTCTAATTCCTCTCTTACGGTGTTAAAGATAAATGCTTCTTCAGGATTATTAAATACTACACCAACATCTCTTCCTTTATAGGTGTTTGTTATTTTACCAGTATAATTTTCTTCAAGGTTACTTATTAGATAGGTAAAATATGATAGATTTTCACCAGCTACTATGGCAGTTATTTTACCATCTTCAAAGTCATAGTTAAACTTTTTTAAATTACTTTTATATGTTACATTATTAAAACTTAGGGCCATAATTTATTCATTACCTCATTTTCATTAAAGTATACTTTATCTAATAAATCATACAGCATTAGATTTTGGGATAACTTTACTATAAATGGTAGTTCAAAGCCTTTTCTTTCTAGATAATCAGTACTATAGATTTCTTCTTTTGATCCATCTTTGATTATTTTGCCATCTTCTAATACGATAATTCGATCGGAAAATAATGTTTCTTCAAGATTATGGGTTATTAGTATTATAGTAAGTTTTTCTTCTTTTTGATATTCTTTAAGTAATTTAAAAACTAGTTTTTTATCTGTATCTGTTAGTTTGTTTATTGTCTCGTCAAGTAGTAATATCTTAGGTTTATGAATTAGACTTGAAGCAATAGCTACTTTTGTTTTTTCACTTTCAGTTAAGAGACTTGGCTCCTTATCTAGAATATTTTCTAGTTTGAACTTTTTGGATATTATATCTATTAAAGCAGTCATTTCATTGTGAAAGTAGCCTAAGTTTTCTAATGAAAATACTAAATCATCTCTTACTGTTTCTCCGATAAAATGTGTTTCGCTATCCGCAAAACAGACAGAAAATACTCTCCTTATTTTTTTAATGAACTGATCATTTAATAAATAGCCATCAATGGTAATATAGCCTTCGGCTTTATATAGACCTATTAATATTTTAGCTAGAGTACTTTTACCAGAGCCATTCATGCCAATGATGGAAATAAAAGAAGATTCCTCTATTTCTAGATTGAAATCTTTGAATAGATATTTATCTTCGTACTTAAATGACATATTATTTACTTTGATGATTTGTCTTTTCATACCTAACACCCTCGATATATATTATATATTAATTATGTTTAAAAAACAAGGAAATATAAAGAAAAAAGCATCTTAAAATTAAGATAACTTATTATTTTACTTTCTTTAATTTTTTATGTACTTCTTTAACTTTGCCGTAACTAAAATGATCTAAAGTATTAACATTTAGTTCTTCAGAATATATTTTATCAAAGTTTAATTCCTCTACTGCTTTTGCTCCTTCGGGTGTTTGTAGTTCTTCATACATATCAAGAAATAGATTTGCTTTTCTTACATCATTAATTATAGCTCTTTTTTTAAATATTCTATTAGTTAAATATACTGTACCAAATATTGTACCAATAGTTAGATAAGTTTCAATATTACCAAATACAATACGATTAGCTATATATGAACCCGCTAATGTAGTTAATACTACTGTATCAAAGCTCTTTTGTAAAGCATATGGTCTTAGATTTATACTTTCATTTCTTTCTTGTAATTGTTGTAACATTATTTTTTTAATTTCTTCTCTTTGTTCTTCAGTAAAATTGGGAATATATACTTTTCTATTGTTTAAATAATATACTGTCATATCATTTTCTATAACGATGTATCTTTCTATAACATCTTTTAAATCTTCTGGTCCAGTGTAAAATTTCATGGTATCACCTCTTTGACAGTGACTACTATAACATAGATAGAATTTTTTTTCAAGGAAATTGTGTAAAATTATCTTTTAACTATAAAGTTTTATAGACTTTCTATGTCTAATTTGATAAAATGTAATTAAGAGGTGGAACATGAAAAATAAAACTATTACTAAGGTTATAAGAGTGGATAATGAAACTAAAAAATTAATGAATGATTTTTATAGAGATATGAAAAGAGATAAAACTCCTCCTTACGCTATATTTCAAGCTGATACAGGAGATACTATAGTTACTTTATATGAGTCTGGTAAAGCAATGTTTCAAGGAGTATCTGCAGATATTGAAGCCGGTATGTGGGAAAGTATTGGTAAAGATAAAGAAAATATTGACTACTTTATAGATAGAGAGGACGTTAAAGAGAAAAAAGAAGAGACTACTATACCAATAGATATTTCTTCAGTTGGTTCTGACGAAGTTGGTACTGGTGATTATTATGGACCTATTGTGGTAACAGCATCATATGTAAATAAAGAAGATATTCCTTTTTTGACTGAACTTGGTGTTAAAGATTCTAAAAAATTATCTGACGAGCAAATATTAAAAATTGTTCCTAAAATTATTAAAAGAATTAAATATAAAACTATTATGTTATCTAACAAAGAATATAATGAAAAATATGGTAAGGATATGAATATGAATAAAATAAAGGCCGTACTTCATAATAAGGTATTAACTGAAATGGTTAAAGATAATGTATATGATTATATTGTTGTAGATCAGTTTGAACCAGAATCTTCTTATTATAAGCATTTATCTGAAGTACCTAGTCCTTTGAAGGGAATTACTTTTATTACTAAGGCTGAAGATAAGTGTTTATCTGTCGCTTGTTCCTCACTAATAAGTCGATATATCTTTGTTAAGGAAATTGATAAACTTGGTGATAAGTATGGTATCTTCTTACCTAAGGGGGCTAATTATTATGTTGAAGATGTTGGTATTAAATTAGTAGAGAAATATGGTGTTAATGTTTTAAAAGAAGTAGCTAAATTAAATTTTAGTAATACTGATAGAATATTAAAAGAAGTAAGAAAGTAAATCTTGCTTCTTTTTATAATAAATAGACTATATTAATCTTTATAATATGTTTGATTTTTATTAGTTGGGTTATCTGGATATGTCATTTTTATTAAATTATTTTCAATAGCGGGGACTAGATAGTTTTCTCTAAATGAAACTCTAGATTTCATATCTACTAATTTCATTAAATCATTGGTACTATATTTAATTCCAGGCTCCATTGTATCAAGTAATTTTTTTATATATGGACTTATATGATTAATTTGATTATTTACTCCAACAATTAAAGTATCTAGTTCTTCATCAATCATTTTTAACATAAATTCTATAAATTCAGTTGAATTACCATTTGCATTACAATTAGCAATTACTCTATAGTATTCATCTTGATATTTTTTTATTGCGCTTTCTATTGGAACATATTCAAATATATCTTCATATTCAGATAAGATAACATTCTGCCACAATCTAGCTGTTCTTCCATTGCCATCACCAAATGGATGTATAAAGATAAATTCATAATGGAATACTGAAGATAATATTAATGGATGTATTTCGCTCTTTTTTTCTTTCATCCAATTAAACAGTTGTTCCATAAGTTCTTCTACTTGATTTGCTGGTGGACAAATATGTATGCAATTGCCATTCTCATCAAAGACTCCTTCGCCAGTACTTCTAAACTTTCCAGATTCCTCTGTAGTTAAATATGTCATAATGCCGTGTATTTCTTTTAAATTTTTTATACTATATGGATTTACTTCTTTAATTTTTAAATAAGCATTATAAGCGTTTTTTACTTCTTGTATTTCTTTTTCTGGTCCAATTACCAATTTACCATCAATAACATCTTTAACTTGACTAAGTGATAAAGAGTTTGCCTCTATTGCAAGTGATGAATGAATAGATTTTATTCTGTTATTTCTTCTTAAGACTGGCATTTTATTTAAATCTTTATAGTTTTCAAGTCCACCAATTTTCTTCATAATTGAAGAAACTCTTTCTAGCATAATATTAGTTATTTCAAATGGTGGTATATAATTTTGCATTTAAATCACCTCATTTTTTTCTACTAATATTATACTATATATATTAATTATAGTCAATCTACTTGTATGTTTTCTTGTATGTTTTCTTGTATGTTTTAGTCATAGACAAACTTACCTAATACTTTAAATACACTCTCTATGCCTTTTTTTAGAACATCATTTACTTTAGTGGATACCCTGTTGGTACCTCTCGTTAATTTTGTTGTGTAGTCAGTACTGGTATTAACTACATAATCTTCAATACTAACATCCCTACCTTCACTTATATCTTTTTCAAATTTTTCCATTGCTTCTTTAGTTAGTACTGTTTTATTACGAAGATTATATTCATAGTAGCCGCTCTTTTCTATTACATAAGCTATAATAAAGCTTAAGAATAATACTATAAATACTATTTTTAATATTTTTTTCTTATCCATTATCGTCACCTTTTATATAGTAATATAATATGTTTGATATAGCCTCAGTAGTATTAAGTACTTCGTCGATATTATTATCTACTCCGCCAACTTCAATTAAAATACTATTGGGACTAATATCTTGGTTATATATACCATCTACTCCAGGGCCTTCTTTTTTATAGATACCTCTAGATAAACCTTTATAATATTTATTAAATAAGTTATTTAAGTCTTCGCTTAATTTTAAGTTATCTTTATAATTATCATGTTCTAATCCTACGACAAAGAGTATTCTAGCATAGTCTTTACCATTTATGTTTACACTAGTTACATTTTTGTTTACCGAGTCTCTATGAATATCAATAAAATATTTTAGAGTATTATATTTATTCTTTTTATCTAAGATAAATATACGTGAAGCTTTATAAGAACTGGCATGATTCCAATTATTTATACTTAAGAATTCTGATAAGTTAGAATCTTCAACAATGGTAGATAATCCTTTGCTATTTAATTTTTCTTTTAATAAGTAAGAAGCCATTAATACATTAGGTGTTATTCCATAAATATCTAGGTTTGAACTATTATAGTTTTCTAACTGGTGTGAATTGTAAATATATATAATTGGATTATTTACATCTACAGGATTTGGATCTTCTATATATGAACTTATTTTTTTTAGTTCTTCTAAATTACTATAGTCATCATTATGTTCATAGTCTTTATTAGAGGAAGTTATACTTCTATCAAGAATAGAGCTTGGATTAGTGAAGTCTATGCTAAATAGAAATTTAGTACTCTTGTTAACAACATTTATTAGTTTGTAATCGCCAATTAAATGGGAATTTCCTCCTTTTAAGAGAAAGTTAATAAACGCTGTATTATTTATATTATTACTATTTTTTAGTGAGTAATAAAAAGTTATTGAGAAGATTATGTATATTACTATGATATAAATAAATGATAGTTTTATTTTTTTCTTTACTATTTTTTTTAATTTCATTTTACTATTCATAGAGGCATCACCTAGTAATAATATATAACATTAGGTAATAATTTTATGTCGAAAAAAAAGTAGGTTACCCTACTTATTGTAAATCTGTACGTAAATTTTTTAATTCGTCAATGAATTCGTCTGTTTCTTCGTCGTCAGTTATATTATATATCTTATCTTTTACTTTTAATAATTCATCATAGCTTATTATTGCTTCCTCTTCTTGTTTTCTTTCATAGTCAGTTAATTCTATATTAGATGGTCTTACTTCTTCTTCCATTCTTTCAACAATATCGGAAGCAAATTTCATGCTATCGTTTACTTCATAAGCATCTTCCATTGTTTCAAGTGGCGATAAAGCATCCTCATGTAAATCTATGCCTGCGGTGATATTTTCGCTTGCTTGATAGTTCTCTTTTGCATATTCTTCTTTGCTATATGGCTCTCTATCAATATGAATTGGAGACGTTTGAATTCTATTTTCCTTGAAAACATTTCTTGTATATAAACCATTATTACTTGTATTTACTGATATTTTTTGTTCTTTTGGTTCTTCTTTTTTAGTTTCTTCTTTTTGTTCTATTTTTTCTTCTTTAGATAATTCTGTTACTATTTCACGATGTTCTTCTTTAGTTTCATTTGATATTAGAGATGGTTCTTCCTGAATATCATTTAACTCTTCTTTAACATTAATTTCTTTTAGATACTTAGATAATTTTCTATTTTTTAATAAAAGTACTATTAGTAAAAAGATAACAAATACAAAAAGAAAAACTACTATCCAAAAGAAGAATAAACCATTACTTGATAAATTGTTATAGAAATCATTAAATGAATTTATCATTATATTCACCTCTTACTGCGATAAAGTTAAATACTGCACCAGCATATATAGCGGCAGTTTCCACTCTAAATATTAGGTCTCCAAAAGATACTGGGTTATAATTATTTTCTAATAAATATGTTTCTTCTTTAGGACTTATTCCACCTTCTGGACCTATTACCATTATAATTTTAGCACAATCTTTTATGCTTTGTAAATAGTAATTTAGTAATTTATCTTTTTCTTTTGTAGATGCTACTAGTTTGATATCATAGTCTAGATTTGTTAAGTCTTTGATACTCATAATATCGGTAATTTCTGGGATATCCGTTCTTTTAGATTGCTCACTAGCCTCCTTGCAGATCATTTGCCATCTTGCTTTTTTCTTACTAAATCTTTCTTTATCTAATTTAACAATACTTCTTTCCATATCGACTGGAATTATTCTTGATACGCCAAGTTCTGTTAGTTTTTGAAGAATTAAATCTATTTTTTGTTCTTTTACTAAACCTATGGCTATTGTTAATTCTATATTTAGCTTATTTTCTTTACTAATAGTATCCTCTACTGAAATGGTCAATGGTTCTAAATTATCTATATTACATATATATAATATCTTATCATATACTACTTCTATTTTGTCATTGATATTCATTCGCATAACATTTTTAATATGATGAAGATCTGACTCTTCAAGTATTAAATTATTATTTTCTTTTGCTTTAGCAAAATATCTTTGCATATATACCACTCTCTTCTAGATTTATTTTCTTTTTTCTTATTATATAATAGATTGGAACTATTATAAAGGCTCCTAGTACATCTACGATTACATGTTGTTTTATGAATACTGTTGATAACATTATTAATACTGATGTTATTGTTATTAATATTTTGTATTCTTTTTTTATTTCTTTGACGTCTAATGTTGATATTATAAATAATATGGCTAAGGCACAGTGAGCTGAAGGAAATAGATTTACTGGAGTATCTACTTTGTATATAATATTTATTATCCATGTTGAAATACTGTCTACTACTAGTGGTTCTCTAGTCATAGTGGTTGGTAATAGTATAAATATTATTCCTTCAAATAATGTATATATTAGACATGTTACTATGTATCTATCAAATACTTTTTTGTTATATTTTAATATTAGTAATGGTATTAAGAATAGTAATAAATACCACAAGACATAGAATATTATAAAGGCTGGTATAAATGGTATCATATTATCAAAATAGTTATTTAAATGCATTGGTGTACCTTGAAATAGTTTGGTTATACCATATACTAATGTTTGAAAAAGAAAACTAAATATTAATATTATTATTCTATTTTTATTTTCTTTAATATACTTCTTCATATTCACGCCTCATACTACATTATATTGCCTTTAGATAATTATATCATACAAAAAGAAAAAGAGATATATTTGAAGTGAATATTTTGAATTTCACTTCTGTTTTATCTCTTCATTGCGTATTTTAAATTTATGTTATCTAAATATCATAATAATTTTTGATATGTATTAATGGCTTTTATATAATAGATTTTATTTTTAGACTGTAGGCTAAAAATAACACTCTAAGACCTTGGCTTAGAGTGCATATATTATCTTTTTAACATCTTATTAAATTTAGTAAACTTACTATCGTCATCTAATGTTGTTTCTGATAGTTCTTTAAATAAATCTTTTTGTTTTTTAGTTAGTTTAGTTGGCATAACGACATCTACAATTACATACATATCGCCTTTTTTATTATTGATATCACTATCTATTCCTTTACCTTTTAATCTTAACTTACTGCCATTCTTAGTACCATCAGGAATAGTTATAATAGCATTTCCGTAGATAGTAGGTATCTCTTTCTTGCAGCCTAATACTGCTTCGGTAATAGTAAGAGGTACAGTGATATAAATATCATTTTCATCTCTAGTATAGAAGTCATCTTCTTTAACACTAAACTCAATATATAAATCTCCTGGTTCTCCTCCATTAGTACCTGCTTCACCTTTACCTGCAAGTCTTATTCTATTACCTGTATTTATTCCTTTAGGAATAGTAATGGTTAGAGTTTTAACTTTTCTTTCTTTACCAGTACCATGGCAATTAGTACAGATTTTATCAAATGTTGAACCTGTTCCATGACATGTAGGACAAGCTGTTCTTGATAGGAATGATCCAAAAACAGTACTTTGCTGTCTTGTTACTGTTCCAGAGCCTTTACAATCAGGACAAGTATGCATATTAAAGCCGCCTTGACCATGACACTCAGAACATTCGTCTTCAGTATCTACTTTGATATCTTTCTTAGCTCCATGAACAGCCTCATCAAAAGTAATACTCATGCGATATAGTAAGTCACTACCATCTTCTCTTCTAGATCTAGTTCTTGTACCTGATGAAGATGATGATGAACTAAAGCCAAAGTTTTTGAATAAATCTCCAAAGATATCTTCCATACCACCAAAGTCAAAGCCATCAAATCCAGAGAAACCACCATTTTCATTGGTAAAGGCTGCATGACCATACTGATCGTATTGTTTTCTTTTTGTTTCATCGGATAATACAGCATAGGCTTCTTGACATTCTTTAAACTTTTCAGCAGCATTTTCTTCTTTTGATACATCAGGATGGTACTTTTTAGCTAGTTTTCTGAAGGCAGATTTTATTTCATCTTGAGATGCTGTTTTGGGTACTCCTAGTACCTCGTAGTAATCTTTTTTATTCATAATTTCCTCCAAACATAAGTATAAAGTTCTAGCTAGAAAACTAGAACTTTAACTTTTTATTTAAATTATTTTTCTTCGTACTCAGCATCTACCACTGTGTCGTCTTTATCGTCTTTCTTTTCTTCTTTAGTTTCAGTCTTAGTACTTTCTGCATTTTGATTGTTTTTAGCAGCTTCTTCATAAACTTTTGTAGCAAGAGCATTAGCCTTCTCTAATAGTTTATCTTTAGCTTTATTAATCTTTTCAACATCTTCTGTTTCGATAGCTTTCTTAGTTTCTTCCATTAAGTCTTCAGCTTCTTTCTTATCAGAATCAGTTACTTTTTCTCCTAAATCTTTAAGAGCTTTCTCGGTCATGAATACTACTTGTTCAGCATCATTCTTAGCATCTGCTACTTCTTTCTTCTTGTTATCAGCTTCTTTATTCTTTTCTGCTTCTTTCATCATCTTATCGATTTCTTCATCACTTAATGTATTAGTAGCAGTAATTGTAATTGATTGTTCTTTTCCAGTACCCAAGTCTTTTGCTTTAACATTTACGATACCATTAGCATCTATATCAAATGTTACTTCGATTTGTGGTACTCCTCTTGGAGCAGGTGGAATGTTATTTAATTGGAAGTTACCAAGAGTCTTGTTATCGTTAGCCATTGGTCTTTCACCTTGTAATACATGGATATCAACAGCAGGTTGATTATCAGCGGCTGTACTAAATACTTGACTCTTACTTGTAGGTATTGTAGTATTTCTAGGTATTAATACAGTCATTACTCCTCCTAGTGTTTCAATACCAAGTGATAATGGTGTTACATCTAGAAGTACGATATCATTAACGTCACCAGTAAGTACACCACCTTGAATAGCAGCACCCATAGCTACTACTTCATCTGGGTTAACTTCTTTAGATGGTTCTTTACCTAATTCTTTCTTAACTAGTTCTTGAACACAAGGTATTCTTGTTGAACCTCCTACTAGTAATACTTTATCAATATCCTTAGATGTTAATTTTGCATCTTTTAATGCTTTTCTTACTGGTTCAGTAGTTGATTCTACTAAATCTCTAATTAAATCTTCAAATTTAGCTTTTGTTAAAGTTAAGTTTAAATGAAGTGGTCCATCTGTTCCTTGAGATATAAATGGTAATGATATTTCAGTAGAAGTCATACCACTAAGGTCTTTCTTAGCCTTTTCAGCAGCATCTCTAACTCTTTGCATAGCCATTTTATCTTTAGTTAAATCAACGCCTGTTTCTTTCTTGAATTCATCAGTCATCCATTCCATTACTCTTTCATCAAAGTCATCTCCACCTAAGTGATTGTTACCACTTGTAGATTTAACTTCAAATACACCATCACCAAGTTCTAGAATAGATACATCAAATGTACCGCCACCTAAGTCGTATACTAGGATAGTTTGTGCTTTTTCTTGTTTATCTAGTCCATAAGCAAGAGCTGCTGCAGTTGGTTCATTAATTATTCTTTCTACTTCCAGTCCAGCAATTTTACCAGCATTCTTAGTAGCTTGTCTTTGACTATCATTAAAGTATGCAGGTACTGTAATTACGGCTTTGTTTACTGTTTCTCCTAAGTAAGCTTCAGCAGTCTTCTTAAGATCTCCTAGTATCATTGCAGATATCTCTTCTGGAGTATATTCTTTTCCATTAGCGGATACTTTTTCACTAGTACCCATTTTTCTTTTTATTGAAGAAATAGTATCTTTATTGGTTACCATTTGGTTTTTAGCCTTTTGTCCAACAATTATTTCTCCATTTTTGAATGCTACTACTGATGGAGTAGTTCTCATTCCTTCGGGATTAGTTATTACTTTAGCTTCTCCCCCTTCATATACAGATACACAACTATTTGTTGTACCTAAGTCAATTCCTATAATTTTACTCATATTTATCAATCTCCTTTACATATTTATTAGTCTTCATCAAATTCATGAATGACTTTCATTTTTTTATCTTTATTTTTATTGTCTGTGGTATTATGCATATTTCTAATAGTTCTATTTATCTTTATACTTCTATAGATGTAGTATCCTAGTATTAATAACATTAGTACTGGAAATATCCATACGATAAATCTTATTCCAAGTATTAAGACTGCTAAGAATATTAGAATATAAATAATATCTCTTATGGTACTTTTACTCATTTACTTTTACCATAGCGGTTCTAAGTACTTTGTCTTTGTACATATAACCTTTTTGTAATACTTCAAGAATTATACCTGATTTTTTAGATTCATCTTTACCTGTAGTAACAGCTTGATGATAGGTAGGATCAAACTCTTTACCTAAACAGTTCATTTCTGTTACTTCAAACTTAATAAGTAAGTCTTTTATTTGCTTATACATAAGTTTAAAGCCTTGTAAGAACTTAGACACTTCATCATCTAGATTATTATCATCCATATTTATAGCTCTTTCAAAGTTATCTAATATTGGTAAAAATCCTTTTAGTATATCTTCTTCAGCATACTTAATTATTCTAGATGTTTCTTCGTCTTTTCTTCTTTTATAGTTAATTAATTCTGCTTGACTACGAAGAAGAGCCTCCTCTAAGTCTTTAATTCTTTTACTTAGAAGTTCTCTTTCGTCGTTAATATTTGATTCTTCGTTGCAAGAACATTCTTCTTCACTACATTTGCAAGAATCTTCACATTTGCAAGTTTCCTCGCACTTGTGTTCTTCATTGCAATGACATTCTTCTTTATGTTCATGTTTCTTTTTCTTTTTATTTTCCATAATCTCCTCCTAGGTTATTCTTTATATAATCAAGAAGAGTTACAACTCGATCATATTCCATTCTCTTGGGACCAATTATTGCTATTGTTCCCTCTTCACCATTGATATTATATTTTGTTTTTATTACTGAAACATCATCTGTTAGTTCTGTTTCACTACCAACATATATATTAATACCATTATCTTCTTCTTTCATTTTAGAAATGCTATCTATGTCTTCAAATTTACTAAGTATTTCCTTTACTTTATCAATACTAGAGAATTCTGGCTGTTTTAACATATTTGTTCTTCCGCCAAAATAGGCTTCACTAGTTTTCTCAGTAGTAAATTCATGAAAGGCGTCATAGAAGGTATTATATAAAACTTCATATTGTTTTACATAATCTCTTATTATTGGTTTTACTTCATATTCTAGTTTTTCGCTTACTTCATTTATTGGTGTACCTATGACTAATTTATTTATTAGTTCAACGGTCTTTTTAACATCACCTGTAGATACATCATTTGGTAAGTATAATATCTTATGTTGTACCACACCTTTATCGGTAATAACTATTGATAATATTTTATTATCTTCAAGTGGTACTACTTCGACTTTCTTTAATCTATTTTCTTTAGAAGAATTACCAAGTACTACTGCTGTATAATTTGTTATTTCACTAATTATTTCGATACTTTTTTTAATAGTATCATTTAAATCAAGTGAATGATTGTGAAATATTGTTTGTAGTTTAAGCATATCTTCACCAGTCATATTTTTTGGTTTCATTAAATGATCTACATAATACTTATAACCTTCTTCACTTGGTATTCTACCTGAAGCAAAGTGATTCTTTTCAAGTAAATGTAATTCTTCTAGTTTAGCCATTTCGTTTCTAATGGTAGCACTAGAACATTTTAATTTTTTACAGATATGATTAGAACTTACTGGTTTAGCAGTCTTTATATATTCTTCTGCGATTATTTTCAGCATTTCTTTTTGTCTATCCGTGATCATATTATATCACTTCCCTTATTAGCAGTTCTTCTTTTCTACTGCTAATATCATTATATTACTATTTATTAGCAATGTCAACATAAAATTGCTAATTTTTTTATTTTTTTTCACTATAAGCCTTGTCCCAAGTCTTATTAGTGTTGTTATTAGCCTAAAGTCTAATAACAATATGCCTATTCTTATATTATATATAAGCAAATTATTTATACATAAAGTTATATTAATATTTATATTTTAATAAGAATATATTTTAATATGAAAAAAAACATTTTATTTATAATATCTTTATTTATATTTTTTGCTTTATTAACAACCTACTTCATTATTAGTATTAATAATACTAGAGTTAAGTTTGTTAATGAGAAAGATAATGAATTGGAAATTAGTATTAAGTATCCTAGATTTAAATATAGAAGTCTTAATAAAAGAATTAAATATATTATTAATAAATATAGTAAAGAAATTAAGAGTACTCCCTTTGATGATAATTATCATATTTATACATTATACATAGATTATAAAGAGTATAAATATAAAGATTATATATCACTTGTATTTTATAGTGAACTCTTTCTTGGAGGAGCCCATCCTAATCATTATATTGATACTATCATTTATAATACTAAAAATAATTCTTTTATTAATATAAACGATTTAATTAATATAGATAAAAATTTATTAAATAAACTATCTGATATTTCTAGAGATGAACTTGCAAAAAACAAAGTACTTAGTAATAGTGATGTTAAAGATATGCTAATGGATGGTACTAGTCCTAAGATAGATAACTTTAAAAGGTTTGCTTTAACTAATGAGGGGATTATTATCTTCTTTGAAAGATATCAAATAGCACCTTATTATTTTGGTGATTATAATATATTAATACCTTATAGTAAGTTAAACTTAAATATATGAGAAAGGTAGAATCTAAATGAAAAAGAAAGCACTATTATTTATTCATGGCTTTGCAGGTGGTACTTATGATTATGGTGAATTAATTAATGACTTAGAACTGACTAGTTTATTTGATACTTTTAGTTATACAATGAAAAATCATGGTAATTTAGTTATTAACAAAGTTACTAAAGAGGACTGGATAAAAGATGCAGAATATAATATAGAAAAATTAATTAAATATGGATATAAAGAAATATATGTTATCGGTCATAGTATGGGTGGTGTTATTGCTACTTACTTAGGAAGTAAATATAAAGAAGTTAAAAAACTAGTACTTGCCGCTCCAGCATTTGAATTTTGTAACTTTAAAAATAATAAAATTAACTTTATTGATAGTATTAAACTAATTCCAAGTATATTTAAAAATTATACTTTTAGAGAGATGATGGCTAAATACTTTAAAGTTCCTCTTAAAACAGTTAAAGAATTTTCTTATTTAGTTAATGACCATTATGATGATGTTAAAAAAATTGATATACCTATTTTACTACTTTGGGGAAATAAAGATACTACAGTACCCTTTACCTCTATTAGATATGTATATGATAATGTTAAATCTAAAGATGTAGAACTATGGACTATAGATAATATTAATCATGGTATTTTTAATAACTATCGATATCAAGATATAAAAGATATAATATTTTATTTTCTTACTAGAGAGGAAAATAATAAAAAGATTAAACATTCTATTTGAAATTAATTAATATTATGTTAATATATTAATAGAGGGTGATAGATAATGTTAAGAAAAAAAGCAATACTTTTAATACATGGTTTTGCAGGTGGATCTTATGATTATGGTAATTTGACCAATGACTTAGAATTTGTTAATAATTATAAGGTATTTACTTATACTCTACCTGGTCATGATAAAGCCATTATTAATAAAGTTACTAAAGATGACTGGATAAGAATGTCAGAGAGACAAATTGAAAGAATTATTAATCATGGATATAAAGAAATATATGTTATTGGTCATAGTATGGGTGGTGTTATTGCAGCCTATTTAGCAAGTAAATACAAAGAAGTTAAAAAACTAGTACTTGCTGCACCAGCATTTCAATATTTTAAGTTTGAAGGTAATAAAATAAATATATTAGAAAGTATTAAAGTTGTTCCTAATTTATTTAAAGATTATAATAAAGAAGAAGTCATATCAAGATTATTTAAAGTACCAGTCCCTACAATTAAAGAATTTATGTCACTAGTTAGCGAACATCATAGTGATGTCAAGAGTATAACATGCCCTACTTTAATTATTCATGGTACTAAAGACGAAATAGTTCCTGATACTTCAGTTAATTATGTATACGATAACATTAAATCTACTTCAGTTAGTTTAGTAGAAATTAGTGGATTAACTCATGATTTATTTATTAATGATAGATATGATGATGTAAAAAAATTAATTTTTGACTTTTTCAAACATAATCCTAAGAAAGCAAAGAATAAGTATGAAATATAAAAGAAGACTTGATTTTATTCAGGTCTTCTTATTATTTTATTATCCCACAATGAATGGATTATTCATTGTACCATTTCCACCTGTTATTGCGTCTGGTTTTAGGGATATGACTGGTCTGACAGCAATATTATCAATACCAACTGCAAAATTTGTTGGATCTATAAGATCATTTTGAATAATGATAGCACCTGCAATATTATTAACAAACACCGCTTGAGTCATTGTCCAACAATTAAAACCATCACTTAAATAAGTATTTGAATTAACAATAAACGGACAAGTACCATCTGGTTCTTCAAAAGCTAATCCTATGCCACTTAAAAGTGCTTCGTCCATTGTAATAAGCCCTATAGAATATGTTAATGCACCATTTCCATTTTCAGTACTTACTGTAAATCTATCATTTGCATTAGTGCACTTTAAACTTGGCGTTTTAGGATTATTTATTAAATATCTTGTAAAACCGGAATATGCTGTATTTAACGTTCCTGTACCATTGCCAGTCATCTCAGTTTCTTCAAAACTATCTATTGGTGTTATACTCCTATCGTTGCAATAGATGGAATCTTGTAAATAGTTTGTATAATTACTTAAGTATGTTTTATACCAATTATCAATCTGTGTTTTTATTGTGCTATCATTAGTATTTTTATGCGTTTCTTCATATGTCGAAGAACCAGCTGTTCCATACATATATCCTACATAGGCATTATCTCTAGTATTAGTATTATAAGCAGAATAGCCTATATATGAAGTTGGTTGTTCTGAGCTTCCATTAGCATAGGCTTCTGTTCCAGCATATATCATTCTAACAGAACCATCACCATTTATTCTTATTATGCGCCAGTACATACTATCACCAGTTGATGCAAGCTTTTGACAATCTGTCGGTATATTAGCACAACTTGTTCCTGTTACATACTTGCTATTACTATCTTTACCATAATATAAATCTTGACGATATGTACCAAATTTAACATAGTTATCGTCAACATCGCCTCTAAAATAATATGATTTTCCCAAATCGTCTTCACTTACATATATACCTTTTGTTCCATCGCCTACGTTTGAAGCTACTACATCACCAGTGTCAGAATATTTAATTCCGTTATTGCCACTTACTGTTGAAAAATCAGGCGTATGTTCTGTATCTACGACTATTGTTGAATTTAAAGCATTTAATCTTGATAATGTTACATCTGCTGGTAATTTGACTACTGCCCCTTCTCCATCAGCATGTAATTTAAAATTAAATTCTTTACCCATCATGGTACTAGGATTTACATAGTTAGCTCCATCTATCCAAATATATAATGTATAAACTGAATTTGTAGTACCAATGCTTTCATTATTTAATAATGTTATATGTTTAGTACTATTGGTGGTACAATCAGTTGTATTACTATTTAAGTATGTATCACTAAAGTTACCTTCTTTTACTTTTGTTGTACCTTTATAAAACTCATATCTAAAACTTACGTCTTTTAATTCTGTTGCTATATTTGTTATATCTAAGTACATATTAAATGTTAAACCTGTAGTATCTGCTTTTACTTTTATTTCTTTTACTATTCCTTTACTTTTATCCGCTACTGGTCTTAAACTAGCATTTATATCGCTACCACCATCAAAGGTTACCGTGGCTGATCCTACTCCAGCAACTATCTTAGTAACTTCGTTAGTATTTGTATTCCATACATACCAAGCATAAGTACCACCTATTATAGCTATCAATACTAAAAGTGAAATACCAGTAATTATAAATATCTTTTTTTATTCTTCATATTAATCGCTTACCTGTTCCACACTAGCACTAATATTACCATAATAAGTTGAAGGAATATCACTATTTTGAATCTTACTACCATCTAACCATACATAAATAGTATAACTATCTGCACTACTTATACTACTTATTTTCTTTAGTGTACCAACATTAATACTTGTAGTACCTGCTTTTGTAATATTACCTTCACTTATCTTAGTACCATTCTTTAATACCACATAGTTAAGAAGCCCTGTTCTATATAAATTACTACTTGTAGTACTTAAAGTATTTAATTTAATAATACCAGTACCATTTACATTAGTGCAACTACTGCTAAAGCCCATCTTAACAGTAGAAGATAATCCTCCAGTATAATCAGTTGAAGGATTTAAAGTAGCAATATTTTGATCACTACCTATATCAGTTCCTTTAGCATATAAAACATTAAAACATTCACTATTACCAGTAGTATTAATCTTTCCACTTGACCAAGTAACATAAGCAAAAGTAATACCAATAACTGAAATAACAATTATAACTACAATCAATATACTTGTAGTAACCTTACTCTTCATAATTTATCACCCTATCCTACATATAAATATTATCATATTTTCATATATAATTCAAGAAAAAAAAGAAGATTTATTTTTCTTCTTTAATATAGTTAGGATCGACAGTATTATCTATTTCTTTCATGGTATCATCAGTTACATCTTCAGGTATTTCATCCCATGGTTCTTCATCTTCCTCAATAGCAATTTTAACTTTAGTATCACCAACTATCTCTACCCCTAATTCCTTCTCAATATCAATAACTATAGTATTATCTTTCTCTTTAGCGGATATACAACTAGGTTGTTTTAAGCTTCTTACTATAATATCTTTACTTGAAGAATCAGTAGTTTCTTTTTGGGCTACTGTTACCATTTCTTTATATGGTATATTTTTAGTTATAACAGATGTCTTAGTATCATTATCATAAGAATACCATAAATTTACATCAAAAGAACCATCTATTTCTATTCTATCATCTACTTCTTTACCAGAAAATCTATGATTTATTACCCAACATCCAAGCACAGTATTAGGTTTACTATCAGTATTTATAGTATAGGTATTTCTATAATATTTTTTACCTTTACCTACTACTGCTTTTGTTACTATTTCTTTATATGCAGACAAAAGATATCACCCCTCACAATAATTTATGTTGCACATAAGAAAAAAGTACCACTTTTTTATAGTAATACTTTATAATTTACTAAATACATTACCTAATTTATCATTTATGACAAGAGTACATCTATTATCATAACTAGTTTTATCTTTATTAATAAGAACTAAGTTATTACCATGAAAATAATCTATTAGATAGGCTGCTGGAAAAACTGTTAATGAAGTACCACCAATTATCATAGTATCAGCTTCTTTAATTAATTTAATAGCTTCATTCCATACATCTTCCGGAAGTGATTCATTATATAATACTACATTAGGTTTTATAATACTACCACAAGTACATCTAGGTATATCTTTAGAATCAAATACATAAGTAGCATCATAATACTTATGACATTTAATACAATAATTATCCATAATACTACCATGTAATTCTAATACTTTCTTACTACCTGCCTTACTATGTAATCCATCAATATTTTGTGTAATTACACCAAGTAATTTACCCTCTTTTTCTAACTCACTTAAATAATAATGAGTAACATTAGGTTTATAATTTAAACTATTCATCTTATCTTTATAAAATTTATAAAATTCTTCAGTATCATCATAAAAGAAACTATGACTAAGTATTAATTCGGGTGGATAATCGTACTTCATATTATATAAGCCATCTTTACTTCTAAAGTCAGGTATTCCACTTTCAGTAGATACTCCTGCTCCCCCAAAAAATACTATTTTCTTACTATTATTTATTATATCTTTTAATTTATTAATATTATCTTCCATCTTACTTCACCAATAATATTATACAATAATTTATCAAATTATACTAATTATCTTCTTTAAGTAAATCATCATTTTTAATTATAAATATATTTTTGTCTTTATAAAAAGCAAAGAATACATCTTCAATATTTATATTTTTTTTATCTAAAAAATTATATACCCATTTTTTATCTTTCTTCAAATGTTTAATAGTATCTTCTTGTATATCACCATCTAATATTATCGGAAGTGGTAATGGACTTTTACCATTTTCATAAGGAAATATAGATAAAGTACCACTACTTTCTAATATAGCATATTCAACTTCTTCAATACTTCTATAGCCTTTATCCCTAAGTTGTACTAACAAATCATCTAAATTATATCTTTGTTTTAACATTTCATTATAATTAATTTTACCATTCTTAATAATAACCGAAGGATTACCATCTAAGAATATTCTAAACTTAGGTTTCTTTAAACTAAAATAAGCTAATATACATTGAAGCAATGTTAATATTACTATTGGTATTAAAGAATATAAAATGGATCCTTTATAATTTTCTATACTAATCGTAGCAAGTTCTGCGATTAATAAAGATACTATCAAGTCAATAATACTTAGCTGTCCTAATTCTCTTTTACCCATTATTCTATATATTAAAAATATAAAGAAATAAAAGAATACTGTTCTAATCATAACTATATACATATCTTATCACCAATATCATTATGTACTAAAGTATATTTTTTTATACAAATACATATTATTTATTGGTGATAAAATATATGCTAATGAATTATTTAAAAAGTTTTATTTGGTCTTTAGGTATCCTTCTATCAAGTATAATAATACTTACTATTTTTAATTATTTTAATATTCTAAATGGAACTATACTTAAAGTATTAGAACTATTTATACCTATAATTTCTATCTTTATTGGTAGTTACATGCTAGGAAAAACATCTAGTCAAAAAGGATACATTGAAGGATTAAAATATAGTGGTATATGGATAATAATATTTTTATTATTTAATATAATTACTAAAAATCTAAGTCTAATAGGAATATTATATTTAGTCATATTAGTATTAACTGGAGTATTTGGAAGTATCTTAGGTATTAACAAAAAAAGACATTAATTATAAAAAGATCTTTATATTTCAAAAGATCTTAAACAAAAAATATAGTAATCAAAATCATTACTATATTTTATAAGCTTCATTATGATAAGAATGTAGCAGTTACACCTGATTTATTACCAGCAGCATCAACTGCATCAAAAGTAATATTACCAGTATATGATTTCTTAGAATCTGCTGAAGAAGCATCATTGTCTTGTTGCTCTGCACCAGTTTCTTCAAGCCATACTAATACATAGAAACTCTTGCTTGAAGTATCGCCATCAGTACCAGATAAACTTAAATTAGCTGCTTTGTTAAGTTGAGTTGAATCATCTTTTTCAGTAGAATATGTAAGATATCCATCAGTATTTTGTTTAACCATAGCAAAATCTGCTTTTGCAGTTCCAGTAGCTAATTGAACTGTTGCAGGAGTACCTTCACCCTCAGCTGGAGTTTCAGTTACAGTAGCATCGATTAAAGTCCAATACATATTAGTTGCAGTAGAATTTAAGTTAAGTTTTCCTTGAACTTGAATAGTTGAAGTCTTACTCATGTTATTAACAGTAACTCTATATACTGCACAAACATTGTTACCTAAATCGTCTTTACATTTCTTTTCCATAGCCTTTTCAAATTGTGAATCAGGATACTTATCATCAGCAATTAGATTTAAAGGTATAATATTATTATTAGTATTAGAAGTAATTGGCTCTACTTTTAAAGTAAGTCCACCAGCTTCTGCAGTATCACCTTTGATAACATCATTATTACTTGCAGTAGCACTGAAGTATGCAAATGTAGCACCTATAATAGCCACTACTAATGTTGCAACACCTAATACAACATAAAGTGTACTTCCTTTCTTATTTTCTTCCATCATTTTCAATCCTCCTTTACATTAATAATTGTATCAAATAATAATAAAAATTGCAATACATTTTTTTACATAAAAAGAAAAAAGAAGACATTGTCTTCTTGATTTTTCATAAATACTATGCAGTGAATGATGCAGTTAAACCTGAAGTTTTACCTGAAGCATCAACGGCATTGAATGTTACAGTACCTGTGAATGATTTACTAGCATCAGCTTTTTCTTGAGCATCGCCAGTTTCTTCAAGCCATACTAACACATAATATGTAGCGCTTGCTTCAGCAGCAAGGCTTTGGCTGGCAGCAGCAGCACCAGTAGCACCAGTGTTTCCGCCAACAGTAACATCACCAGTAACGCCTTTATCAACTACAGTAGCAAAATCAGCTCTAGCAGTTGAAGTACCAGTTTCAAGTAATTGCCATTTCATATTAGTTGCTTCACTAGCAAGATTTAATGTTCCTCTTACTTGTACAGCAGAAGTTGTTGACTTATTCTTTACAGTGATTGAGTATACTTGACAAACATTGTTTCCGTTTGAGTCTTTACATGAAGCACCTTTAGTAGCTCCTAAAGCATCAGCAAATTGGTCAGCAGCACCAGTTGCAGGATCAGTTGCTTTAGTGTTATCCATTAAGTTAAGTGGTAACATATTTGTTCCAGTAGTAGTTACTGGAGTAATTGTTAATTCAACACCACCTGCTTCAGCAGTATTACCAGTGATAGCTTCATTGTTGGTAGCACTAGCACTGAAGTATGCGAATGTAGCACCAATTATAGCAACAACTAATGTTGCAACACCTACTACAGCGTAAAATACGCCAGGTCCCTTTCTGTTTTCTTCCATATTATTTCAATCCTCCTTTACATTAATAATTGTATCAGATAATAGTTTAAAATGCAATACTTAAATTTACTTTTTAAAAAAAAATAATAGTGACATTTCACTATTATTAGAATTGAGCCTTTACTTGAGCACCAGTTGTACTAGTAGCAGTTATTGTACCAGAAAAACTTCCACTATCTGTTTGAGCAGAGTTTAGATTCTTAATAAACACCATAAAGTAATATTTACCACTTGTTGCTCCTGCGCCAACTGATATAGCACTAGCAATACCAGCAGGTTTACCACTCTTTATAGAAGTTATATCAGTTACACTTACGTTGCTAGCCATCTTAACAGCATCAATATTTGGAGTATTAGTTCCAGATAAAGCAGTTATACCTATGTTAAAGCTCATTGCAGTTGCACTATTATTCTTTACTGTAACAGAATAAATTTGACATACAAGATAACCATTTTTATCTTTACAAGCTTTAGCAGCATCAAAAGTAGTACCAGTATTTCCAGAACCTTTTGCAGCATTAGTAAGCATAGCAGCAGTCATATCAATAGGTATTAGATTACCTGTTGAAGTATTTTCCTTTGTTACTGTAAGTGTAGGTGCAGCGCCACCACCGGCAGTACCTGTAACTGATTTGTTAATTGCAGTAGCAGCATAATATGCATATGCACTACCAGAGACAGCCACAATTAGTACTGCCACTCCTAAAATAGCATACACTAATGACTTATTAATCTTTTTTTGTCCGAATTCATCTTTTTCAAACATTCTTATTCCTCCTATCCTATAAATTTATTATAACAAAATAACATAAACTTTTCAATATCTAAATTAAAAAACACAAAACATAGCAATTAAAAATTCTATAAATATTAATTTTATAGAATTTTTAATTAACTAATCAAATGTAGCTTGAAGTTTACCAGTATCAGTAGAAAACTCTACAACACCAGAAAAACTACCCTTATCTTCCTGCTTATTATCAATATTTTTAATATAAACAATTATATAATAAGTTTTAGATTCATCAGCAGCAAATAGTTTATCTGATTCAAGTGAAGTACTACTTTTACAATTTTTATTAGCAGTTACGCTTGTACTACTTGCCATTACATCACAAGTAATATTTGGAACTGTAGCTCCTTCAAGTTTAGTAATTCCACCCTTTAATCTTACGCCAACTGTACTAGTATTTTTTACTGTGATTTGATAAATTTGACAAACACTATATCCATTTTTATCTATACAAGATTTAGTTTTATCATAAACAGTGCCAGAAAATCCATAACCCTTAGCAGCAGTAGTAAGACTAGTTGGATCACTATCTAATGGTATCAATTTACCAGTAGCAGTTTCACTAAGCTTCGTGACAGTAAGTTCTAATCCTGTAGTAGCAGTATTACCATTAATGGCATTATTATTATTAGCACCAGCAGCATAGTAAGCATATGTTGCGCCAGACACTAAAACTATAAGTGCAAGTACACCAACTATAGCAATAAAATAAGCTTTGCTGTTTTTTCCTTTCATTATATTAGTATTATACCTTTCTTATTGTTAGAACTCAGCCTTTACTTGAGCACCAGTAGTACTAGTAGCAGTTATTGTGCCAGTAAATGCACCATTATCAGTTTGAGCGGCATTTTGGTTCTTAATAAGTACCATTATATAATATGTAGGGCTTGTAGCTCCAGCAGCAATTGATACAGCACTAGCAATACCAGTAGTACTAGTTTTAATAGATTTTGCATCAGTAACGCTTACATTACTTGCCATCTTAACTACATCAATATTTGGTGTATTAGTTCCAGATAAAGCAGTTACACCGATATTAAAACTCATTGCGTTTGCACTATTATTCTTTAAAGTTACAGAATAAATTTGACATACAGAATATTTGTTTTTATCTATACAAGCCTTAGTAGCATCAAATGTAGTACCACTATTTCCAGATCCTTTAGCAGCAGTAGTAAGTGTAGTTGCATCCATATCAATTGGAATTAACTTACCAGTAGCACTAGTTGTTACATTAGTAACTGTTAATGTAGGGGCAGCACCACCACCAGCTTCACCTTTAACTGTATTAGCATTTTGTACACTAGCAACATAATAAGCGTATGCACTACCTGCAACAGCAACAATTAATACAGCAACTCCTAATATTGAAAATAAAAGTTGTTTACTCATTTTCTTTTCTTCCATTTTTCTCTCTCCTCCTATCATAAAATAATTATAGCAGAGTTTGCTATAATTATCAATACCATTTTCTATTTTAAATATTCTTTTCCATCTATACTAATAGGTTTTTCTTCATCTAAACCAGGAAGTTTTAAATTATCTATTTTAATCTCATTGTCTTTCTTTTCATCAGACACTTCAATTTTTTTATTCTCAGGAATATTATTTTTATAACTAGTAAATGACTTATTAGTTATAAAAAGTTTTGTCTTATCTACCCTGCTTGGATCATAAGAATTAACTATCCAAAATTCATATAATAACTTTAATATACTATCGGTCATAATGCTATCTTCAATTGAAGATAATTTTTCTTTTTCTATTTTTATACTATTTTCTACAACAAATATTTTTTCCAAGATACTATTTTGCTTTTCAATAATAATATCTTGTGAATATAAAGTATTATATGTTTTAGGATATTTATTTTTATCTAGTCTATCTTTTAATCTATCTCTTTTAATTACAAGTTCACCATAATTACTTTGTTTTTCAAGTAATAAGTATAATAAATCTTGAACATCTTTATCTTGATTCTTAATATCTTCATATAATATATTTCTATATTTACCAAAAGTATCTTCATTAAACTTAGATAAAAGCGTATCTTCAAGTAAAATATTATCTACTTCATATTCATCTTTAATTCTATTTAATTCTTCTAGCTTTTCTTTATCTAGCTTAACACTTTCTAATACTTTAAAATATCTTTCTTTAGCAGTCAAATATTTTAATATATTATTATATCTTTCTTGATATTCAGGTAATTCATCTAATAAATTATTTTCTTTTAAATATTTTATTATCTTTTCTACTCTTACTTTTTCTTCTTCAATAGTCGCAGTAATATAATCAAATTTATCCATTGTCAGCCTCCATATAAGATAATTTCTTATAATTATCTACTGTTTTATTAATTAGAATAGTTTTCTTTTCTTTTCTTAATTCATTACTTTGCTCTTCTTCTATTTGTTCTATTTTATCTATTGCTTCTCTTGTTATTTGGTTTCTTATTGTATTTTCAGCAGCTCTACTGATACATTCACACATTCTAAGCTGATACATTATATAGAAAGTAAGCAAACTATAAATCATACTAGTAATATCTGTCTCTATAACAAAGTCTTTATTACTATAATAATCTCCTTCAAATTTTAAAGGAAATAGATTTAATTTCTTAAATTCAAAAGAAGTACTAGAATTATAGTGATTATAATATAGATTAATCTCACTATATGATGAATTATGTATAGATTCATCTATAGTTTTCTCTATCTTACCAAGTTCATTATTAAAGTTATCCTTTTCTATTTTTAATAATGTCTTATCATCACTATATACTATTTTTTTACCTATAATTATTTTATAAGCATCTTTATCTTGTCTTACTTGATGTGCTACTTGAGAATTAAAATTACCACAGAATCCATAGTCATTAGCTATATATATATTTAACTTAGGATTATCAGGATTAGGAGTAATTATTTTTTTATCTAGAACTAAATTTCTATTATATAGAATACTTCTTATTATATTAGTTATTTCATCACCAACATTTTGATAGTGACTAGCTTCTTTTTTAGAAGCTTCAATTCTAAGTAAAGAGTGGAAGTTCATTACTTTAACTACGTTTTTTATTCTCATCCTTACCACCCTTTCTTACATACTTATTTCTAATTACTACATTCTTAATATTTTTAAGTAATGTATATGATAAATAAAGTAATAAAAATATCATTAAGAATACTAGTAATAGTAGCATCCATACCGAATAATATTCATTTACTATATAATCATGAATTAAATAAACTAATTTAATACCAAAAAGTGATACCAAATCTAATAAAAGATTTATTATTACTTTTTTATTTTTTATTAAAAGACCACTAGTAAGAGTTAGCAATACAGAAACTAATACTATATACCAATCTAGATCCATAAAAGAAGTCATTATATATAGTAGAAAAATATAACTAACAATACTACAAGATAAACTAATTATCTCAGTATTTTTCATACCCTGTAGTATTCCATATATATTTACCTTAGATTCTTCAGGATTAAATTTCTTTATTAATATTTTTAATATTACATATAAAGATATTAATACTATTAATCCTACACTAGCAAAATATAATACATTCTCCATACTATCCCTCTTTTATCATTAAATTAAAGACATTATCACTATTCATATAAAAAGCTTTTATATCTTTAAAAGATTCATTTACTACATCGTTTTTTATATCAACAGATCCCTCTATTTCACCAATTATAGGTAAATAGTCTTTCATAATTAAAAGATTATAGTCTTTACTTATTATTCTTATTATTTTAATGTTATCATATACTCTCATACCATTTCTAATATCAAATACTTTTACTTTTATTCCGTCCATGTTATTTTACCTATATATCTAAATCTACTTTCATCTACATCATCATACTTACCTTCAAGAATATTTTCTACATCATTAAGTACATCATTTATGTCAACAAATTCACCTTTAATATTAGTAAATGGTTCTGCAACAAACATTGGCTGTGAGAAATAGTTTCTTAATTTTCTTGATCTATGGAATATCTTTTTATCTTCTTCAGATAATTCTTCAATACCTAGTACTGCAATTATTTCCTCTAATTCTTCATATCTAGTTAGATAAGCAAGAACTCTTTCAACTAATTTGAAATGTCTTTCTCCTATCTTTTCAATATCTATTAATTTAGAAGTAGATTTAAATACATTAATTGCAGGATATAATCCTAACTCAGATATCTTTCTATCAAGTACTATTTGTCCATCCATATAACTCATCGTAGTTTGTACAGCATCATCGGTTAAATCATCCGCAGGTATATAAATAGCTTGGAATGAAGTAATAGAACCATTATCATTAGAATTGATTCTTTCTTCAATACTACTTATTTCACTAGCCATATTAGATGGATAACCATTCTCTATTAATAACTCTTTTAAGTCTGTAGCTATTTCTGCTTTAGCCTGAATAAATCTATATATATTATCTATAAAGATTAATACATCTTCTTTTTTCTCATCTCTTAAGTATTCTGCCATTCTAAGTCCAGTACTTACACTCTTACTTCTTGATATTGGATTATCACCCATTTGTCCATATACCATAGCCATCTTATCAAGTAAGTTAGAACTTTTCATATCTTCATATAATTCTTTACCTTCACGGCTTCTTTCTCCTGCTCCAACAAATACTGCTCTTGCGTTAGAACTAGCATATATATTATGAATTAACTCTTTGATAAGCACTGTTTTACCAACGCCAGCACCTCCAAGTAATCCCATTTTAAATCCTTTTTGCAGTGGAGCAAAGAAGTCAATTACTTTAATACCAGTCCATAATGGTTCTGTTTCAACCTTAACTTCTTTCAAAGATACCGCACTGTTATTTGCAGATACTTTTCTTTCACTTTCGAATGGTAAACCATCAATAGGATTACCATATGAGTCAAATATTCTTCCTAATATTTTATCAGAATATTCTACTTCTAGCTCGTCAGCTTTCTTTAAAACTATACTACCCTTTTGTAGTCCTCTAGTAGAATATAAACTTACGCAAGTCGCAGATACATTATTTACTTCAACTACTTCGAATAAATACTTTTCTTCAGTATCTCCTTCAACTTTAAGAATATCTCCTATCTTTATATTAGTATTTGATAAAATTATCTCTATAGATATATCACTAATTTTTATTATCTTACCTACTTGCATTATCTTCACCTTCTTCTAGGAACTTATATAATTCTAGCATTTCTTCCTTACTCTTTGGAGAAAATTTATTTTGACTTAATTTATCAAGAATCTTTTTACCTTCCTTCATTCTATGTTGTAATTCTTCTCCCATTTCATCAATATTAGCAAGTTCATATATATCTCTAACTTCCAAATATTCTAGTAATTCTCTTCTTACTAAACTACCTAATTTCTTCATATCAGGAGCTTGTACATTACCACCAAGTCTAGATACTGATAATCCATAGTTTAATGCTGGTTTTTGTCCTTTAGCAAAGTTTTTACTAGATAAAACAAGTTGTCCATCGCATATAGATATAATATTAGTAGATATATAATCAGTAATATCTGAAGATTTAGTTTCTACTATTGGAAGTATTGTAATAGAGCCTCCATTCTTATGTTGACATCCTTTTTCAAGTAATCTAGAATGTGCATAAAAGATATCTGAAGGATAAGCATCTCTACCTGGAGTTTTACCACTAGCAAGAGATATCTGTCTATATACATCAGCATGCTTCTTTAAATCGTCTATTACTACTAATACATCATAAGAGTCCATCATCATCTCTTCCGCAATAGAAAGAGCAACATAAGGAGTTAAATATGTTCTATTAGGAAGTTCATCATTAAATGAAGCTATAATAATTGTATAAGATGCAGCTCCTCTCTTAGTAAGATCATAATAAATATCCTTAACTTCTTTCTTAGTCTTACCTATAGCTACATAAATACATACCATATTTTTATCTTTTTGATTAACTATAGCATCTAAGGCTATTTGCGTTTTACCAGTCTTTTTATCTCCTATTATTAATTGTCTCTGTCCTCTACCAATAGGATATAACATATCAATACCAGTAATACCAGTTAAAAACTCTCTAGTAACTAAATCTCTATCCATAATAGGAATAGGTTCATTCTCAATTGGTACTTCTACTAAGTTATCAAACTTCTTACCAGCTATCAAATCATTACCAAAGATATCAATAACTTTACCCATTGAATCCATACTAAATAAACATTTAAATTGTTTCTTTAAAGCATATACAGAGTCTCCTGGATTTATTTTTTCTTTTACTTCAATTAGAGAAATAGTGACATTATTCTTACCTACCGCAAAAACAAATCCCTTAGCTTTATCATCAATATTTACTTCTTCATAATAAGTAATATCATTAAGTCCTGATACAATAACAGTATAAGGATTAACCTTTATTACTTTACCAACAGAAAAGATATTATCATTATTCTTAATATCTTCAACTTTCTTATCTACTTTATTAAGTTCCATATCACACATTCCCTTCATTTAAACTAAAGTCATATACTTTATTTTTATAAATAATTTTAATACCTCTATATATATTGTCAGATACTTTAGTTTTAATTTTACTATCAATATAATCATAATTAATATTTTTATTTGGTACAAGTACAGTAATCGTAGGATTATTAAGTTCTATTAACCTATTTAAATAATCAATAAAATCCACCATATTAAATTTATTACTTATCTCAAATATTTCATATACTTTATATTCTTCACCAGTTAATAATTCTTTTAAATATTTATCTCTCTCTTCAGGTAATAAAGTTTCTATCTTATATATTTCGTCAGGTGTAAATTTATTTCTAAGTTTAAGAGCAAAATCATATCTATTATTATCTTTAATATTTGATAAAAAATCTTTAAGTAAATCTTCATAATTAATTATAAATTTTTCTTCTATTTTTTTATTTAATTCAAATATATTCTTGTCAAGATAACTAGTCTCAGTAAGCATATCAATAATACTACTATCAAAATCATAGTTAGGACTATTAACATCATTATTATTATCTTTTAATCCATTTTTCCTTTTCTCTAATTCACTTTCTAATTCAGAAAGTCTTTTTTCTTTTTCATCTATTAGGTAATCATATTCTTGTAGCTTATCTACAAAGTATGATTTAGATTTCTTATCTACCTCTTTTACAGCATTCTTAAGTATTAAACTCATTAATACTACAAGTAGTATAATAACAGCAAAAGAGATAATAAACAAAGTCATATTATCCCACTAATGGATTAAAGAATAATAATAAGAAACAAAATGCAAATAAGAATAATAAGAATATTGAAAATATTATTAATATTGTCATTATTGAATGTACTACATCATTTTTAGTTTCTGGATTTCTCCCTACAGCTTCAGCTACTCTTCCTCCAAGTAATCCAATACCTAATCCTAGTCCTAAAAATGCAAGACCAACCATTACCCCTATTCCAATTGCAGTTGCAGATAAAATACTTTCCATAATTTCCTCCTTATAATTTATCTATTTCTTCATCTATATATTTACTACTAACATCAATATTTGTTAGGTAGCATAATTTATTTATATCTTTTAATTTAACCGTATAATATAACTTATTATCTTTAATATATAAATTCATTATATCAGGTAAATTTTCTCTTATTCTAGTTATATATTTATAACTATTATCATTAAACTCTGTACCAGTAATTTTCTCATTAGTAATAGCATCTACCACCATACCACTAGTATCGTCTAATTTTATATACTCATTAAATAGTGAATCAGCTATATCTTTATAAGTAACTTTAGTCATATTTAAAAGACTATCATTATTTACTAGTTTATTATCTTTCAAGTTATAGTTTAAAGTTAGAATCTCTTCATAATTAGATAATTCACCATACATAATATAATCTATTTTAATAGATAAAATATTCTTATATATTGTCTTAGTAATATCCGTATCAATAATCTTATTACTACTTATAAGCTTATTTTGTTTACTCATAAAATCATTAGCTACTTTGTTATCAATATTTTCAAGACTTACTATATTACCATTAATCTTAACATAATCGTCTATTTTATAATTAATTATATTATCTTCTAGATAAGGATGTTTATGCTTATAAGCATAAATCCAATAAGTACTTATTCCTATAATAATACTAAATACTATAGCAAAAACTAGAAAAGTTCTTCTATAATCATACCCTTTTTTAACCACTTTTTTCTTTTTCATAAGATTCCTACTTTCCTACTATATAAAGTATACCATTTAGAAGTTTTTTAGTCAATTACATAATCTTATTTTTAGAAAAAAAGTATAACCAATACTAAGTTACACTTTTAATTATTACATTTTTCTTCAGATACATTGGCTTGTTTACTCCAACCGATTCCTCCAGGACAAGATTCGCTCGGACTACCTGTTCTCCATAAATACTGATTTGTCGTCTGACAGTAATAACACGAAAATTCTTCTTTTGAATAACAGCGTGGATAACCATTTTCCAACTGTTCGATACAGTCGCTATTTGCATTTTCTAAACAGTCGGTAAAATTAACACCTTCAGTCAAATTACCTAGGCTAACCATAAGTGTTTCAACTATCCAAGGAACTGCAAAAACAAGTATTGCAAAAATGATTCTTTTTCCTAATAGTGTTATATTCTTTTTTTGTGCGCCTTCATCGCTACTAACAACCGATTTAGAAAAATCTATCATTCCCATAATTATTAAACCGATTGGAATAACAATCTTAACTATATCTACAATTAGTTTTCCAAAATATATAACTCTAAGAATATCAGGATTAGTACAAGCATCTACTATTGTTGTATTTCCTTTACTACTATTGCCATCACTAGGAGTAGGTGTTGGTGAAGGTTTAATATTTCCACTACATACTGTACTAGAAGTTACATTATATGTAGATTTTTCATATGATTTAGCTAATTTTTTATAATAATCTACTGTAGTATTAGAAAGTTTAGTATTAAATATATTAGTATCACTAAGTTTACTTCCTTCATAGCCAAAATATACATCATCATAACCAGGATTTTCGACATAAGTCCAAATAGTTCCATAATTACTAACTATACTTTTTGAAGCTTGTAATGTCATATTTTTAGGTACATTATACTTTTCACTTAAAACAAGTTCTGCTATATAAAGCATCTCTCCTTGTTTATTTTGTGGAACCTCACTACTAAAACTATTATTCTTATAACTACTATAACCATAATAGTTATTATCAGTTAAATTAATTAACTTCTCATACATAGAACTGCCACTTTTATTATTAGCATTATTTAGTACCACACTAGCAGTAGTTAATCTCTGAAAGAAATTATCGTCTGCATTTTTAGCGGTATCTGCACCAACTTCATGATATACAATTTTAGCAAGTTGTTCTGCCGTTCTTGTATCACAATCTACTGCCAAAACATTATTTGTTCCTATAAACAATATTACTAAAGAAAAAATACTAAATATCATTAGTTTAATCTTTTTATTCATGAAATAACACCTACCTACGTTTCAATATAATTTTATCATAATAAATAATAGTTTGCAAGAGTAGAAAAAAGACATTGACTATATTAATCAATATCTTTTTCATAATCACAGTTCATACATTTAATTTTATCTTTCTTTTCAACTAGAGTTCCATGACAATTAGGACATTTTTCTTCTAATGGTTTATCCCAAGTAGCAAAATCACATTTAGGATAGTTCGAGCAGCCATAAAATATTTTACCTCTTTTAGTTTTCTTTTCAACTATCTTGCCATCACATTTAGGACAGTCCATTATTTCTACTACTTTTTTCTCTTCTTTATCATTTTTTATATACTTACAAGTAGGATAGTTCGAGCAGGCCGTAAACTTACCATATCTACTTTGTTTTATAACTAACTCACTACCACAGTTAGGACATATCTCTCCAGTCTTTTCAGGAGCCTTCTTTTCCATCTCCTTGAAGGCTACTTCTACCTTAGGTTCAAAGTCATCATAAAACATTCTAAGTAGTTTATACCACTCCATATCACCTTCAGCAATCTTATCAAGATCATCTTCCATATTCTTAGTATATTCAACATTAATAATATCTTTAAAGAACTCTTGTAACTTATCAGTAGTTTCAATACCAACTTCCGTAGGAACAAACTTTTTATCTTCTATCTTAACATAATTTCTTTCTTTAATAGTATCAATAGTTTTAGCATAAGTAGAAGGTCTACCAATACCAAGTTCTTCCATTTCTTTAATTAATTTACTTTCGGTGTATCTAGCAGGAGGTTTAGTAGTATGTGAAGAGTACTCTATCTTATTAGATACAATAACATTACTATTATAAGTACTAAAATCAGGAAGTACTGTATCTTCACTATCTTCATATATATTATATACTTTTAAATATCCATCGAAAATAAGTACTTGACCAGTAGTTTTAAACTGATAATTATTATTATCAAGAATAACAGTAGTAGCCTCTACCTTAGCATCTTTCATTAGTGATGCTAAAGCTCTATAATAAATAATCTTATATAGTTTATATTCATCATTAGATAAATATTCTTTTATCTTATCAGGATGTCTATTAATTGATGTTGGTCTAATAGCCTCGTGAGCATCTTGAACATTCTCAGTCTTAGTACTTTTCTTTACATAACCAACATATTCACTACCAAAGTTATCTTTAATATAACCATAAGTTTCTTTAACAAACTCATCAGAAAGTCTTACCGAATCTGTTCTCATATAAGAAATCAAACCAACAGTTTCACTACCTAAATCAATACCTTCATATAACTTTTGAGCAATACTCATAGTCTTTTTTGAAGTAAATCCTAGTTTATTAGAAGCTTCCTGCTGAAGTGTACTTGTCGTAAAAGGAAACTTACTCTTCTTAGCCTTTTCTTTTTTATCAATACTCTCTATCTTAAAAGCATTAGATAGCTTACTTAATATTTCTTTAGCCTCTACTTCTTTCTTAATTTCAATCTTTTTATGATTATAAGTATCAAGCTTAGCACTAAAGTCATTAAAATAAGCATCTATCTCAAAATATTCTTCCGGTATAAAAGCCTCAATTTCTCTTTCTCTATCTACGATTAACTTAAGAGCCACTGACTGAACTCTACCAGCAGACTTTCCACCAGTCTTAGACTGCATAAGTTTACTAAGTCTAAAACCAATAATTCTATCCAGAATTCTTCTTGTCTCCTGTGACTTAACTAAGTTATCATCTATTTTTCTAGCCTTAGCAAAAGAATCTAAAACAGCTTTCTTAGTTATTTCATTAAATACTATACGATCATAATCTTTATCCGTAAGACCTAAAGTATCATATAAATGCCAACTAATAGCCTCTCCTTCACGATCGGGGTCGGTTGCTAAATAAACAAAGTCTGAATCTTTAACATCTTTCTTTAATTCTTTTACTATTTTATTTTTACCCTTTATAATTTGATAGTCAGGTTTAAAATTATTATCAATATCAACACCAAAACCAAACTTCCCAGAAGTAGATAAATCTCTAATATGTCCTACTGAAGATACTACTTTATATTCACTTCCTAAATATTTTTCTATTGTTTTACTCTTATGTGGGGACTCCACTATTACTAATTTCTTTGCCATAGAATCCTTTCCTTTCTGTAACATTATATACTACTTTATTAGTAAATTGCAAGTACTTTTTTTATTTTCACATAATATAACATAAATAGCCTCCTCGTATAAGGAAGCTACTATATATATAAACACAAGCTAATGCTCATGACACTATATATTATGCTATTTATCATAAAATAGTTCTTATTTTTAATCTATTCTGTAAGTAATTCTTCTAGAGGTACTATCATATATCCTTTACTATTAATATACTTAACTATAATATCAAGATTATTCATATCATTAAGAAGTATTATACTACCATTAGCTAAATTATTCTTAATATCTAAATAATCGCCAACTATACTAGGTATTACAACATACATCTTCTTCTTATTACAAATATTCAAAGTATCATTATTCTTATCCATACTTAGACAATATATAGATTTATTCTTACTAACTCTATTAATAATAGTATTATCATTATCAAGTATTTCTTCACTATATATACCATTATTACCATAAGTATAAATACTATTCTTATTAATTTTTTTAATATTATTTATAGATACATCTTTATGATTTAAAAATATTGTAATATTATTATTCTTAATCTTATCAATATTATCATAATTAGTAATAACAAGTAAGGATACTCTACTACTAGAGGTATTGCCTCCTATAATATATTTATCCATATTATTAGATAGCATCTCACTAGGTAATATATCATTATATACAAGATAATCCTCTCTAAAGATACCACTTACTTTCATATTCTCATAACTCTTATCAAGGTCTACACTCTTTCCCTTAACTCCAGGAATAATCGTATTATTATCAAGTACTGCATTGACAGGAAGAACTTCATATTTATCTTTTAATAAGTCTATCTTATTCATAAGGGGATCTTTCTTATTAATAAAATTCATTACTCTATCTGTATAAAAAAAACTAAATAGTACAAGTACTAATAACGATACCATTTTAAATATATTCTTCAAGATAATCACCTAATAATATATATGAATTAAAAAATAAAAGTACTACTTAAAATAGCACTTTTATTTCTTTGCTTGTTTTAAAGCGTTGCTTGCAGCTTCATATAAAGCATCAATTTTAATAGTACAACCACTTACTGCATCAGTTTTACCATCTTCATCTAACTTTAGACTATCAATACCTTGGTTTTTAACAATATAATCCTCAAGAGCCTTAACCTGAGTATCCCATTCACCAAGAGTACTTCCATAAGGATTGTTATACATACCATATTCACTACCTAAAGCTTTTTTAGTGGTCTTAACACCATCTTTAGTATAAGTAGTATCAAGTTCTACACTAGTAATCTTACCATTACTATCAACAGTAACAGTAGCAGTAGCAGTATTATCTTGTCCACCATAACTATCAGTAGCAGTACCAGTATATATACCTTCTTTATATCCCTTCGAGCAGCCTCCTAGTACTAGTAGACTAACCATACTAAGTACAATTATCTTCTTTTTCATATTTCCTCCTACTATCTAATTATAAAACATTTTAATTACTTTGACTAGTACTAAATTAATATTTTTTATTCTATTTATTAAATTTATTTCTAATAAATATTCTTATTCTCTTACTAATACTAGGCTTTCTATATATAATAGTTAACACCAGTATCAAAAGGCAAAAGATAAATTCAGTAGTAGTAACTACTTTAAGCATAAATTCATTACTACATAAAATAGCATATAAAAAGTATGACAAACTACTTATTACCCATAATATCCATGAAGAAATACTAAGATCACTAGCAGTTTTATTTCTAAGTATTTTTATAGCCTGAGGTAAATAAGAAAAGAAGGTACTAGCCGTTGCTATTCCAAGTAAAATATTAGCTAACATAACTTCACCTACACTACCTTTTTTAACATATCAGTAACTTTATCAATTATTAATTTCTTATTATCTTCTCTATTATCACAAATAGCTTTTACTATTTCATTATAATACTTATCATTATCTCTATCATAAATACTAATATAAACAATATTATCTTCACCATATAAATTAAACTTATCTACTCTATTTAATTTACCAGTAACTCCAATACCATAATTAGAATTAGTATAATTACTAATATTCTTACTCATTTCATTACTAGTCTCAGTACTATAAACAGTATATTTATCAATAATATCACTACTTACTCCCATTTTAATTTTATATTCATTAGAATAAGTAACTGCGCCAAACTTAAATACTTCACTAGATCCTTCGATATTAGTAATAGCATTAGCTATACCACCACCAGTACATGATTCCATTGTACTAATAGTTTTATTCTTTTCAGTTAATAATTTAATAACTTCATTCATACTTTAATTCCTTCCTATATTCTTTGTATTATCTATAAGTTTCTTAGATACTATTCCTACGATTATACCAGTAGGAATAGAAAATATTAATAAATATGGTAAATAATAAGTAATATTATAATTATTAAGTACTAATATTCCTACGAGTACTTGTCCTATACTATGAAATATACTACCTACTATTGATACACCAATTATAGATAATTTAGTTTTCTTAACCAGTACCATAGCTATTATACTAAATAAAGCTCCTGATAAAGAAAAGAAAAAATTAATACCAAAGCCTGTTCTAAGTAAAGCTACAATTAATACTCTAATAAGTGATACCATAATTGAAGTCTTAAAACCATATTTATATAAAACATATATTATAACAATATTAGATAAACCAAGTTTTAATCCTGGTATAAAATCACTAATAAAAGTAAAATAACTCTCTATAATAGAAATAACTACACATATCGCGGTCATTATTCCTATTACTGTAATATCTCTTGTTTTCATTAGTATACAACACCATCCATATCACTACTTTGTACTATCTTAATAATAACCTTATTAGGTAAACAGACAAGGGGCTTAGTACTATCACTAATATATCCTTCCTTGCTACATATATTTTTTGGAGAATTCTCTTTTACTACTCTAACCTTTTTATCTTTTACTTCAATAACTACATCACCAAGAAGTCCCTCCACTGTATAAGTGTTATCTATAGAAAGATCTGCACTAAGTACTAAATTATCTTTATAATATACTTCTACTGTATCACCATCTTTTTTATTAAGATTAATAATAAGTATAAGAACTCCTACTATAACGAGAATAAATATAATTAATTTAATATCATTCTTATTCATAATTAAAATTATCACTTCTAACTATATTATCTTTATCTATATACCATATTGCCTCTATATCAGGAGTATTATTAACTATCTTTAGTCCGTCTTCTACTGGAAGTAAGAATAAATAAGTACTATAAATATCTGCAATCATTGAACTCTTACCAATTACTGTAACAGACTTCATATAATTACTAGGATACTTAGTTATAGGATTAATAATATGATTATAATTAATACCATCTAAAGTACAATATCTTTGATAACTACCTGAAGTAACTATTGATAAATTATTAACTTTAACTTTAGTAAACATATCATCTTTATTATCAGGATTAGTAATACCTACTAAAAAAGTATCTTTATTATAGGCTTTACCTACCATTACATTACCACCAGCATTAATAATATAAGAATGAATATCGTTTTCTTCTAAGTATTTACCTACTAATTCAGTAACATAACCTTTAGCAATACCACCTAAATCTAATTTAACATCATTACTCTTACTATAATTATTACCATCTAGCTTAATATCATTAATATTAGTATTAACATTAAGTTCTTCCATACTAGGAAGATTATCACAAGAATCAATAAATTCTTTCCATTTTATTGTTAGATTACCCGCAGCTATATTAAATAACCCATCAGTAATATCATAATAATCTATACCTGTCTTAATAATATTAGCAAGTCTAGTATCTATTTCAATATTCTCATTATTATTAAGATTATTATTTAAATAATAAACATTAACTATACCATCATAACTATCAAAAGCATCAGTAAGTTTATGATAACTATCATATAAATAATCTATATCATTAAATATATCATTCATTTCTTTCTTACTTTTAACAGTATTTACCTTAACATTAATATAAGTATCAAAATAGAAATAACTCTTAGTATAATCTTTATAAGAACTCTTATCTATAAATAATAGTATTAAACTAACTAGTATCAATAGTAAAATAATAATTAATATCTTTTTTAAACTTTTATTTTTCATATTCATCACAATATAATTGTAACAAATTCTAAGTAAAAAGTAAATCATATATTATTCCTTTAGAGCCTGTAGTCTCTAAAGGCGTAAGTAAGCCTAAGGTCTTCCTTACGAAACATTTTGGTAATAAAAAGAGAAGCATAAAACTCTTATGTTTCTCTTTCTCATTAATCATAATGATACTATATTATATTAAGCAAATTTTGTTTTATGCTTCTTTTTCTTCATTAAAACAATTGTAAATGTAATAACGGTCGTAGCAAGTACTACTAAAGATAGTAAGAAATATAATAAATAGTTATCAGCTTTTTCCTTATAAGCAAGCATCATACTAGTATTAAATCTCTGAATAGTACCTTCTAATTTATCATATACATAAGTACTAGTTTCTCCAGTAGTTTCATTGACAGCATATAATAAGTAAAAATCACTGCCTTTAACACCATCGTCAGCGGCATAAGTACCGCTCTTATCAATTAGTTGATATCCATCTAATTTATTATCTTCATATTTAAATGATACCTTAGAATAACCACTTGGTATTTTATCACTTGGCATAGTAATAATATTTAAATATAATCCACCTATTTTATATCCATTATATAAAGTATACTTCTTAGTCTTTTCCTCATAAGAATAGAACTTAGCTTCCCCTTTTTCATCCTTAAGACCTATTAATATATTATTAGTCTTCGTATTCTTATAACAAAGAACATCATCGTCACCTATTTTAATTGAGGATTTTTCATAATTTTCTGGAATATTCTCAATTACTCCTTCTTTTCTAACTATTGTATATTTCTTTTTATCAATAGTTACTTCAATTGGATCTAACTCTTTAACAGTAACATTAATAACATAGACTCTCTCATTACCATTTTCTGCAGTTACTTTTACCTCTAACTTATTAGTACCTTCACTAATACTAACTTCTCCATCACCAGATATTTTAGCTTTAGTATCCTCTAAAGAAGTTTTAATATTAACTTTTTCAGTACCATTAGGTACTTCAATACTATATTCACTTGTATCTTTATTAAAATCAATAGTATAACCTTCAATCTCTAAAGACTTTAAATAGTTATTACTACTATAAGTTTTTGGAGGTATGTATACCGGTTCACTAACTTTAATACTAATTGTTTTATCTCCTAGATTTTGCCAGCTATCACTAGCCATATTTGTAATTCTACTTGAAGTAACACTACAAGATATTGTACCAGAACTAGTGGGTTTAACTGTTGTACTATATGACTTAGAATAAATACTATTACTACTATCATCAAAAGCCATATCTACTCCCGAAGATACTCCAGCTCCTTTACACATTAGTGTTCCTTCTATACTAACTAGAGGACTATCACTACTAACAGTGGCAGTAATAGTTACACTATTACCTCTAGTTATTGAAGTATTACTTGCTTTAATACTAACACTCGCAGCATTAACTGCACTACTAAATAATATAAAACTAATTAAACTAACAATAATATATTTCTTTTTCATTTCTACTCCTTTTACTGTACTATCTTTTTATATCCATAATAGTCTCTAAGTACTGCTAAATAATCAAGTTTATCTATAGTGCCATCTTTATTAACATCAGCAGCCTCTTTATATACTCCATCATATTTCTTATATCCATAATAATGTCTAAGTATTGCTAGATAATCAAGTTTATCTATAACGCCATCACCATTAACATCTCCATATATAAGTACTTCATAATTCTTTTCTTCTAGCGAAGACTTAATATTAACTTTATCACCAGTCTTAAATATTGAAGAATTATTACCATTACTATCTTTAATAGAAATAGATAAAGTATCACTAATTTTCTTAATATTATTAATTAAACTATCCGTACCAGTATTTAAACTAATACCATATACGTAACTATCATTATATTTAATACCTGAATTATTAAGTGCGGTACCAATAGCTATATCATTTCTAGTTATATTTATTGTATACTTTCCAATATTAACAATATTCTTTCCTACTATTAAGTCTATTTCTTTAGTATTAATATCATTACCAATATAATATTTAATACTTAATTTACTATTCTCAAAAGAAGTTTCTATATCATATTTCAAAGTATCTTTATCAAATACTAAATCAGTATTATCTATAACAATATTAGTAATAGTATTATCCTCAGGTACATCAATATTTTCTTCTTTTTCTTTCTTATTAATAACTAAAACATAATTAGTTACATTACCATTTTCAGCAGTTACTTTAATAGTTATTTTATTATCACCATTCTCTAATTTAACAGTACCAAGTCCTTCAATGCTTGCTTTATTATTAATTGAAGTGGCTTCTATCTTAATACTATCTACTCCTGCATCAGCTTCCATACTATAATTTAGTTTATCATAGGCAAAGCCATCTAGTTCTTTATCATTTACTTTAATACTCTTTAAATAACTATTAGGATTATTATTTGCTGGCACTTCTACCTTAGTACTAGGCATATTATTATATACTGGTATTATAAATACCAAAGCTTCGTCAAGAAGTCCATTAATACTACTATAACTACTATAAGTAGTAACTCCCTCAGTTAAAGGAGCTGTTAAATTTTGCATATATTGGTGTGTATAATGGCCATTACTTCTTGAAACATCAAACTTTTCAAAATATAAAGTATTTTGACCAATACTAATATAGTCTTCACTCAAAAATTTAGCTCCTCCTATTATAGATTTATAAGGGCTATCCCAAGGTCTACCATAAGAAGTTAAAGTACCACTTGCTCCTCCTTTAGCCCATAATAGTGCTACCGAAGGATCATTACCAACGGCCTTAATATTATAAAAATTAAATATATTTTCATAACCTTTATAAGTACCAAGTCCTGTTGAAGAACCATTTATTCCCTGTTCTTGAAGAACTCTACTGGCTAAATGAATAGGACTTACATTATATGTACCAGCGGCTTCAATAAAAGCATCTGTATAAGGATTACTACTATATTTTTTATAAAGATTTGGCATGAAAGAATTACCAAGTATTTTATCTACAATACCACTAGTTTGAAAAGAAGACTCATAAGATAAAGATTCAAAAGTAAATATATTTTTACTATTTAAATAATTTCTTGGATCCATATAATAAGCAATTGCTTCAGGAGAAGCATACCACCAATTAATTTCTTTAGAATGTCTATAATATTCGTCAGTAGCATAATTATAACTATAAGATTCTTTACTACGATAGCCTTCCCCATAACTATACCAAACTAAGTTTCTTCCGGCCACGCTCTCATTTTCAATGACTGTATTCCAATCTAAATTTGTATTAAATGGAACAAATTGCCATGTTGGATGTTCAAAATGTAGTTTTACCAAGTCGTCTAAATAACTATCAGGAAATCCTGCAGACTTTAAACTATTTCTATAGTTTACTGCTTCATCACCATCAAGATCAACATCTACTTCAGTTATAACATAAGTACCGCATACATAACCAATCTTATTATCTCCATAACTAACTTTATACCAGTTAGAGCAGTATCCAGCACTACCCAAAGTATCATCAAGTATTTTCATTTCTGTATCACATGGTAATCTAGTATCAACATTACCATTAACACTATCTCTAACAGTCAAAGGATCGTTATTTTCAATACATGATACTCTTCCTTTTAAATTAGTAGAAGTTTTATTTATTCTTATATAATCTTTTGAAGAATAACCTATTAAATTTCCTTGTTGTATTTGATACCAATTACTACCAGTATTTTCATTAAGTATAGTAACAGTACTATTACATTTAACAGCTCCTAAAATCTTACTACTTGTACTCTCTCCTTCTCTTACATTAATTGGATTATTATCGTCAGGACAATAAACATATCCAGTAAGAGCATTAACACTAATACTAAAAGATAAAAATAATATAATTGTAAATAATACTCTTTTCATATATTCTACCTCTTATACATTATAACATTTTTTTAGACATTTTTCTACATATTATAATTATTTTTTATCCCGAGTGTAAACCAAAATAAAAAGTGAGCTTTAAACTCACTTAAGTCATAAGACTCCATTTATAAGGAGACAATAGTATTACTATATTATTTTAATAATAGTCTGTGAATGGATACTAAGTAATACTATTTAATGTATCCATACATATTATAACAAAAATATTATTTATTATACTTAAGAGTATTAATAACTATACCAAGTACTAATATAAAACATAAAGCATAAATCCATATTAATAATATTGTTATACTAGATAGTCCTCCATATATAATATCATACTTACTAAAATACTTAATATAATATCCAAATATCAAAGTAAATAATATCCATCCAATAGTGGTAATAAATGCCCCAATAGTAGTATCACTACCCTTTACTTTAACAGATGGTGCTAGTACATATATTAACTTAACACTAAAGAATATCATTAAGAAAGTTAAAGGCCATCTAATAGCCTTATATATAAGTACTAAGTTATCAATAATATCTTTAAATAAATTATAATTTCTAAATAGTTCTAATATCTTATCACCAAGTATAGGTACAATAATTAAAAATAGTAATATAACAATAATAATACATAGTATTAATATAGATTTAAGTATATCTTTAATTGGAGAAGTCTTATTTATCTTATATAAACTATTTGAAGCATTAATAATTGAATAAGTACCTTTTACCGCTAGAAAGAAAGTAATAAGATTTAAAAAACAAATAGATAAATCATAATCTTTACCAGATATAACATTAGTAATAGTACTGCTAACATATCCAGGAAGTACCTCGTTAACTAAATTAATTACTGTATCAATAGATATGTTAAATCTACCCGCTATTACAACAATTATTGTAAATAAAGGAATACTAGCTAGTACAAAACTATAGGCCAAATAAGCAGGCAAAATTCTAAGTTCTTTCAAACTTAGAATTTCAATTATTCTCTTAATATACTTTTTAATATTTTCCATTCAAATCACCTAATGATTTTCTTTTTTATTTCTCATATCAATTGTAGCTTCGTTAATGGCATCGTCTACTGTCTTAACATCATCCATTATCATACTATATCCAATAGTGGCTCCAAATCCATAAGGTAATTCTTTAAGTTCCTTATATAGTTTTCTAGTATATGCTACAACATCTTTCTCACTATATCCTACCATATATATCAAGAATTCTGTACCATCAGTTCTAATAATATCCGTATTAGCTTCCTGATTAACTATAAGAATACTTGCAGCCTTCTTAATAACAGTATCTCCTTCTTCATGACCTTTATTATCATTAATATATTTAATATTATTAAGATCTACTACTACAAATCCCTGAGGATATATAACATTCTCATCCCATTCTTTAATCTTACTATTTAAATAAGTTCTATTCTTTAAAGATGTCATTGCATCAATATATCTTAACTTATCATTATTAGTAATAATAATATCATTCTTATTCTTCTTTTTCTTAATTATAAATATTATAAATATTGCTAAAAGAATAACAAACAAAGTAGTAAGAAATGCTATAAGTACAGTATAATCATATAAACTAGTATTAGTATTATAATTAAATCTAACTTCGTCATAATTAACCGTAGATACATAATAACTAAACATATCTGCAAATAAAGAATTCTTATTAACATCTCTAATTACAAATCTATATTGATAAGGAAGTACTCCTCTATATAATTCATTAAAATCATTAAGTTTTCTAGCCCTATAATATTCATAAGTATCTTTATCAATTACTAATACTGTATCACTACTAATATTTCTAATTAAATCGTCAGTATTATTATAAGCTTTATATTTAATACCACTCGCAGTAACTAAATCATTAACATAACTATCTTTTAATATAGATACTTCTTTATCTCTAAGACTCTTAATAGAATTAACTACAAATTTATCTTTAGATAAAACAACATATTCTTCTTTGAATAATGAAGGAGTATATAAAGTATCAATATTCATACCATTAGTATTAAAGTTAGCAAAAGCAACATCTATAGTACCATTAGATAAATCTTTCTTTAATAGTTCAATACTATCATAAGCTTTAAGTTTAAAATCAACAGCATATATATCTTCAAATCCACTTAAATAATTAGATAAAGTACCTACTAGTTCTTTCTCTTCAGTATCCGTATATGGCATATAAGTAATATAACCTACAGTATAAGAACTGGCATTATATCCCATTCTATCTGCTTCACTAATATTCTTATCTAGAAAATATTCATCTAAAAAGTGTTCTTTATAAGAATTAGTCTGCATAGTAGTACCAAATTCTTTATAAAATTTCTTCATAATATTTAAGAAAGTTTTATTTTCAATAGTAAGTACATACTTCTTAGCAATATCATTTAAATGATATACAATATTTAAATCATTCTCTAATATAAAATCTAAGTTCATATTATAAGGTATCATTGCATATTCTACTTCTTTATTCTTAATTGAAGTTTCTATTTCTTCTAAACTATCTTTAGATACATAGCTAACTTTTTTAGCATCACTTAAATAACTAGATACAAAACTAATATCTGAAGATAATACAGCAATTTCAATACCATCAATATCAGTTATTCTGTCAATATAAGCATCATCACTACTAGTAACTAAAACATAACTATCTTCATAAAGTAAAATATCATTATCAGTAAGTTCTGCATTACTATTTAATATTCTAAATGCTGTAGTCTTTAAATTAGAACTAGAACTACTAAGATAAGAAACTTTATTAAAATTAATTTTATATTTATCAGTAAAATCATTTAATAAGTCAAATATAACTCCCTTACCTTTATTACCATAAACAGGAACATCATTATATACACTAACATCAATAATATTACTAGTATTATCACTTATCCATTTCTTTTCTAGTATTGAAAAACTAGCATCATCTTTACTGTAGTTAAGTATAAATATACCAAATAATACTACAAAAAATATTCCAATAACAATTAAAACTATTGTCTTATTATTTCTCTTCTTCATAATCTATCTCCTAATTATTTGTCCAAGTAATACTATCTAAACTATGATGTTTATTACCAGTAACAACAGTATCCCCTTCTTCACCTTTCCATCTTAAGAAAAATGAAAAATCATAAAATTTAAGTTCTTCTTCACTATAATTATCAAGAGTAGCACTAGCTATTTCTTTAGCCTTATCTTTTGAAGTATCGCTCTTTAAAGTAATAGCCATATAAACTATTTTACCTTGTACTCTAGTACTTACGTCTTCGACAAGTTCTGTATCAGTAACTTCCTTCTTAACTTCTTCAAAAGTTTCATTACTAATCTTAACTTTATCTATACCATCTAATCTATTACCATACTTATCAGAAGAGCCTCCAATTAACATTTGAAAAAATATAATTAATAATATTAAAAATAATATAAAACCTAAGGCAATAATAATAGCAAAACCTTTGTTTTTATTAGCCCAACTTTTTATTTTCTTAAAAAAATCCTTCATACATATCTCCTTCTTATCTAATACAATATTATTATACTATATTGCTAAATATTTATCAAGAATTTTTATCTCATTAATTTACATCTTAAAATATCCATGCTATAATATTATTGATAGGAGAATAAAAATGGATTATCATATTGAATTTTTACTGAAAATATTAGTTTGCTTTTTACTTAGTGCCTGTATTGGTGTTGAAAGGCAGTTTAGAGGAAGAAAGGCTGGACTTAGAACTGTTATATTAGTTAGTTTAGGCTCTTTCTTATTTGTAAACTTCTCTTTTGAGTTTCCTAAGAGTGATACTACTAGAATAGCGGCTCAAGTAGTCGCTGGTATTGGCTTTCTAGGAGCAGGAGTAATAATAAAAGACTCTAAGAATGTTAAAGGACTAACTACTGCAGCTACTCTTTGGTGTAGTGCGGCTATTGGGATTCTTTGCTCAGCAAATCTTCTTTTTGAAGCCGCTACTGGCACACTATTCATTCTCTTTACTAATATCGTTTTAAGAAGTCTTAATCGTAGAATTAATCTCTTAAGTGGTAAAGGAACTTATAACGTATATCATTTTAGTATTACTTGTGATAAAAAAGACTTAGATAAATTACAAGAGTTGACTAAGAAAGTAATTAAAGATAATGATGGTAGAATAGATAGTACTGAAATAACTACTCTAGAAAATAATGATAAAAAACTAAGTATCTATATACTAGATAATGCTTTAAATGATAAACTAACTAAAAATCTAATGAATGAATTATCTAGTAAGAAAGAAGTATTATCAATTAGTTTAAATAAAGAGAGTAAAAAATCTATATACGAATATGAAGAACTATAAAAAGAGCCTTGGCTCTTTTTTATAATTTAATAATACTAGATAATTTCTTAATAACTTTCTTTTCTATTCTTGAAATATAGGACTGTGATATACCAAGCATATTAGCTACTTCTTTCTGAGTCATTTCTTTCTTACCATTAAGACCATATCTAAGTTCAATAATTTCTTTATCTCTCTTACCAAGTTTAGATACTTCCCTATACATAAGTTTCTTATCAAGTTCATCTTCAATAGGCTTAGTAACAATATTATCATCAGTACCAAGAACATCCTCTAAATGAAGTTCATTACCTTCAGAATCAAAAGATAAAGAATCCTCAAAAGAGACTTCAGTTCTCTTTTTCTTCGTCTTTCTAAGATACATAAGTATTTCATTATCAATACATCTTGAAGCATAAGTAGCTAGTTTAATATTCTTATCATTTTGATAAGTATTAACTCCCTTAATAAGACCTATAGTACCAATAGATACCAAGTCTTCTAAATCAATCTTTGTATTTTCATACTTCTTAGCTAGAAATACTACTAGTCTAAGATTATGCTCAATAAGTTTATCTCTTGCCTTCATATCACCATTTAAAAACATATTAACATACTTTTCTTCTTCTTCTTTACTTAATGGTTCAGGTAATATATCAGTACTACCTACAAAAAATAAATAATTAAGTCTAGCAATAATTCTTTTAAGTAATTTTAACATATTATCATCCTTTCATTATATCTTTATGTAGTATTACATCTACTCCATCACCAAAATTAAAACTATCAGAAAACCCAATTAGAACATTACCTTTATATCCTATACCATCAATAAAAATAATATCAGGTTTAATACATTTAAGTAGTCCATTACCATTTATTGTATGATATGGTACTAAAATATATTTATCTTCCTTAATATACTTATCAGGTACTATAATAACAGGTCTTTTTTTATATGGATCATATAAATTATTACCAGTATCAACAAATCCTATTAAAGATAATTTTTCTCTATCTTTAAAATATATGTCTACTTTATAATAATTATTATAAATACTTCTCATTTTCTTATTTTCTTTTATATATAAAATCATAACTTCTATACTAATAACTATAATTATTAAATAAGTAAGAAACATACTATTAGATACTTTAATATTAAACAAATATATAATACCTCCAAGTAATGTACTAAGAATATACATATATAGAATATTCTTAATTAAATATCTAATATCCTTATATCCAAAAGAAATAAGTACCATAATAACAATACTAACTATTTCTATAACTATCTTATTAAGAGAAGTAAATAGTACTAGTGAAGATATACCTCCCAGTAGAGAAGATAATATCATTCTAATATGACTAGTTTTTCTTTTAAGTAAAATACTCGTAGACATAATAATAATATAATCCATAATAACATTAAATATAAAAAATAAATCAATATACATTTTCATATATTAATTATAAAAAAAAGAACATAAATACTATGTCGATTTATATTCTATTATTCAAATAATTTATTTTCGTCTCCAGCACAGTAGGCACCACCTACTTTTTCACCTTCAACATATTCTTTACCGGATATATTACATCCAACCTTAGTTATTGCATCTTGAAGATATCCTCCAAATACTTTAACTGCTCCTATTGCAACAACAGTAATTAAAACTATTATAAGTACATATTCAACTAAAGTTTGACCTTTTCTGTTTAATTTCATCATCTTATATCCTCCGCCTACTCTATTCATAACTTAATTGTACTATATTTTAATTAATAAAGCAATATCTTTTATTATTTTTTTATTTCATTTACACTTTAATCCTAAAGTATTAAAGTGCTGTTATTAGTCTAAGGTCTAATAACAGTGTATCTACATACCTATTATATATAAGCATAATCTATATACCAAAAGAAAGATATTAGTCATACCTTTCTTAGTTATATTATTATATGGATTGGTTGAAGAACCATTTCCTGACTCTACCATTAGTTCAGGACTTAGAGAAAGGACTGGCACGACCCTAGCCGCATCATACACAATGCCGGCTTTGCGCACAGAGCCGTCCGAATAGATATTCCCCACAGGGTACGAGCTGCTGGAATTAGGGGTACTAGTTTTATATAAAATCACCCTATATTAA
>OIYY01000150.1_pt1 | contig 53980 bp, 49 predicted proteins | sample 1588341 | NCBI WGS metagenome assembly OIYY01 (sample SAMN03283287) | human gut metagenome | biome: human-associated habitat; material: feces | host: Homo sapiens | place: Peru | collected 2012
TGTCCTTCTTCTCCGGCTCCTTGCCGTCCTTCTTAGCCTGGTTGATACGTGATTTGGCCTGGTTGATCTCAAGGAGGTTTGCGTTCACGCTGCGCATTACGATGCTGTAGTTAATCATACTCTGTTCTGTGTTTAAGAGTTCACTGAATCACAACTACCCGGAAGCCCCGTTTCCTGTGCTTTTTCTGGTCTTAATAGATGACCGGCGCCTGCCATCATTTAAGACCAGCCCCGGTCATCTATGAAGACCGGTTTTCGGCACAAAAGGCTGTTCCTTCGATTGCCGGTGCAAAGATACAAAATTTCAAAGGCGAAATCAAGTTTTTATCGGAATAAGATGGTAAAAATGGCGTAAGTGATTGATACATAGTATTGTAAGTGAATTTTATTTTTGCGCATTGCTTGCAGGAGGTGCTTGAAGGGGATTCTGATGCAGAAGATGCTGAGGGCGAAAGCGTGTCATTAAGGGTCAGTGTCATTAAGAAAAATGGGAAATGTCATTAAGAGCTATAGTATAATATAAATAATATTTATATTATACTATAGGGGGATTTTGCGCCCCCGAAAACCTTAATGACCCTTAATGACACTGACCCTTAATGACACGATAGAGGATTTGGATTTGTTTCTTAAGGTGAAATGTTGTGTTGGTATAATGTATTGATAATCAACAAGATACAATATGTTTGTGGAAGTTGTCCTTTCTCAGAGTTGTATCTTTAAAAGCTATAGATTCTCTTCTTGTTTTCCATATTCTCCCTCCATCCTTTGTCTTTATATTGAATAAAATTGTTATGTTATTTCTGAATTTTTCTTGTTTTTCACGTTCAAAACCCTCATTTTTCCCCCTCATTTTGCCGTTCTGCGGGGTATGAAAATTGCTTTCTGAGGCTCTTTTTCTGGGCTTCGAGCGTGTTTTTCTGCCAGCCTTTTGCAAAAGCTCTCTCTCTTGTTTTTATTTAGAAAGTGCAATATTCTATAACAAAGAAAATGTGGTTCTATTTTGTATAAGATTGAATACTAAATAGATAGAATAAATAGATGGATGTGATAATATCTGATATTTCCAAAAGTCACAAAAATGCAATAAAATGGTATTTTTTCTTGTTTTAGAGGCTTTTTTCTCGTTTTTGTGTTAATATTCTATAGTAATGGCCGATTTTTCGCCATATTTTTGTAACTTTGAGGGGCCATTTCTATGTACCGCGTGGAATCGGCGGTTGAGTTAGTTATCGTCAAGGTGTGCGTAAGCGGAGGTTCTTAGCCTGCCAAGACATTTGTTTTACTAAACTAATAACAAATCTACAATCAATTATGGACGAAGAACAAGAAATACAATTTAAAAATCTAGAGACAATAGTTAATCACTTCAAACAATGCTTCCTCTTTTTGAAAGAAGACGAAGGCGGCAACTGCCTAAAGGAATTAATTGTGGACTGGAAATCAGTCTTGTGCGATTATGTGAAAGAGATTAATGATTTGCTTAATTCGCTAAAAAAAGAAATAGAATGGTCTTTGCTGGATGAAATGAAAGAGAGATTCTACCTTATCAGTATAGACTTGAAGCCTATGCTTAACTCTTTGAAGGAGTGTGTGGAAGAGACGTGTCGCAATCTGATTAGCAGTACCATCCTTTTACTAGCCGAGGGTGTTCATGGATTCAGACAATCCTTCATCAATGATACCTATTTTGAAGATCTCTTCAATAATCAGAAGAACAAGTATCTTGAGGAGAATCAGGTCAGACTGGAGCTTGTTTATCGGCAAGACTGTCAGGACAAGGCTCTGATCTGTCCTGATGAAAGCCAGCAGAAAAGACTCATGTTGATTGACCGCAAGAACAGCCTTTTCTCTTCCCGATTCGGAAGAGTATTCCATAACAACGGTAGAAATGTCAAGAAGATTGTAGCTTATATTCTTGACCAGAAAGAAAAGTTCAGCAGAGACATCGACGACTTTCTGGACAAGTACTGTGCCTTTCTCATAGCCAAGGAGCACTGTGAGATCAAGAAGGAAACCGTGTTCAAGAACATCGCTTTCAAGGAGAATGTGGATGTTGATAAAGTGATGCAGAAGCTGAAGGAATTTATCAGAGATATGACAATTGGTGCCCAGAAGCATTGGTTTATCGTCTATAAGGTTTTCTTGAGTAAGAATTGGTTGAAGAAATCAACCCAGCGCCTTTTCGTTGACCAGATTAATTCTGCTTTCAGCACTTTATTAAAATGTTCTACGGACGATTTTCATGAGATAAATGGTTATTTCAAGCATAATGATTTCACGGAATGGACGCTTGCTGACATGGATGCGCCTCCATGTTGCGAGGCTTATAGAGAGATTGCCGACAAGCTTGACTTGGAATTTCAAGAGTCTAAGTACGCCAAGCCTGGAACCTTCATCAATGCCAGAAAGATAGAAAAGTTCAGATAGTATCCCCCAAAGGTATCCCCCAAAATTACAAAGTATATCCCCCACATCCCCCAAACGGATTCGTGGGGGATTTTTTTTATCCTTTTGTTTGGAAATCTCACTACTTTTGCAGCGTCGAAGAAACAAGACAACGCCGAAATGGTTTGGTGATCTTGAAACAACTTCCGACTACTTTATAATATGAATACTCAGATTATGAGAGTGGTGAAGCAGGGCGAGGCTATCCTCGTTACGGATATTGAAAAGCTGAAGGGATAAAAAGTAGTTTTAGTTATTAACTGAGTTGGGACTGCGGAGGATCTTCCATGGTAAAGCGCGCAAAAATCCACACGTTTCTTCTCGCAAATCAATTCAGAATATGAAGAAAAAGGTAAACAATCAGCAGGTAAATAATCAGCAGGTTAATGGCCAGCAGGTGAATAATGGTAGCCAGCACGTGCAGCTGGGTGGTATGGCTTTCTACGATGAAAGCAAGTGTTTCCTCTTTGCTCCTAATGAGCACGGAGGGGGAGAGAAGGTGCTGGGATTCCGTTCGCAGGGCGTTGCCCAGCAGCTTTCGGATGGTACTTTTGATTTCGTGAGTAAGCCACGAGTACGTTCGCAGTCGGAACTGATCAGAAAGCTGGCTCACGGACGATTGAGCAAGACCAAGGATGGAGCTATCCAGCTCACCTTGAAGGTGTTCTGCGATGAGGGGATCAATATCGGCAGCGCTCTGATGAAGGAGGCAGAAGAGGCTGCGGATGCTTTGGTAGAATACCAGTTGAAGCGATAAAATATATGGAAGTTCAACTTAATAATAGAAAGTAGAAACACATAGATGAGCTGTTATTTGATAAGGGTGGAGAACGGGCACAAGGTTGCCCGCTCCATCACCTCGCAAGAGGAATATAAACAGATTCGTGGAAGCTATGAGCAGAAGGCAAATTTGCGACTGGCTCGCGAAGGAAATGATGGGGCGAAGAGAAGACTGGTGCAGTTTAACTATTCCGGACATTATCCGCAGGGGGTAGTGAAGGGGATGAAGCTGCCAAGCCGGGCTTTCGGCTTCGATTTGGATGATAAGCAGGATTTCGAGAAGGCGGCTAAGCTGATGCTGAAGGATCCTGAGAAATATGGTCTGCTGATGCTGGAGCGCAGCGCACGACAAGGTGGTCATGCGGTTTGCAAGCGAGAGATGGGCAAGACCATCCTGGAGAACCAGGTAAGAATTGCCAAGATGATGGAGTGCGAAATGGATACTTCGGCTCACGATATTAACCGAGTTTATTTCACCACTTCGGCTGATGCTGGCGATTTGCTTTATCTTTCGCCTGATCTCTTCAAGGATAGTTATGAGGAGGCTGCCGTGGCTGCTGAAGGCAAGGTGTTGGAAGAGCGTGAGAAGTATGGACAGGAGGAACTTCCTCCGGGGGCGCACAAGGCGAACAAGCATTATAAGCCTTGGTTGGAGAATCTAGAAGAGAAGGCTTTGAATTCTCAGAAAAATCTTGAAAATCAGGAGAATCCTTCAAAGGTTCATGTCTCTCAAAATCCTCTGAATTCTTCTCAGAATCAGGCTCAGCCTGCTTCTGCTTCACCATCCTCTGCTTCGACTCCTACTTCTTCATCACAATCCAGCAATGATTACCTCGGAATCCCGTATTCTGAAATCATCTCGAAGTGGTGGCAGATGTATAATGACGGGCACGAGCCGGTTCGCTCCAACCGCAACACGTTGACCTTCGAGCTTGCCGTGAACCTGCGCCACATCTGTGGCTTCGACCGCAGCCTGATGGCTCAGATCATCCCCTGCTACGATGGTTTTCCCGAGCAGGAGAAGATGGCTTGCATCAACTCGGCTCTGAACGAGAAAATCACCCAAATGCCTAAGCGCCTGAAAGATGTGCTTTCTGCCATCCGACAGGAGAGAATGAAGCTGGGGACTGGAAAGGGCGGAAGTTCCGAAGGCAGCGATGCGCTGATCAATGCGCTGGACGAGGCTAATGCCCAGGACGACCTGTTCTATTACAACGCCCTGCCCAGAATGCCACTTGGCGTAAGGGATTCGCTCGATGCGGTGGGACCATCCCTGGCAATGCCCGTAATTACCGCCATCTGTCCAGCCATCGGAATGCTGGCTACTGGCGTAAAGGTGTCTGTCCACGACAAGATGAACTCGCTGAACCTCATCTCTTACATCGCCGGAGATTTCGCATCCGGTAAGGGAAGTATTGACCCCGTGATTGATGCTTGGACTTCGGAGATAAAGGATATGGATAAAATGTACCAGCAGAAGGAGGATGAATGGAGAGCCAAGAAGCGTGCGGCGAAGAACAAGAAGGAGCAGCCGGAAGAGCCGAAACTGCCTGTAAGATGTCTGACGTTGAACAATACTGTGGCAAATCTTGCAGAACGTCTAGCCAATACCGAAGGCAAGCATGCCTTCTCGTTTACCCCGGAAGCCGACACCGTGGCGCAGAAATGGAAATCGGCAATGAGCGACTTCTCCGTAATGCTCCGACAGGCGTATGATGGTACGAGTTATGAGCGTGAGGCAAGAAGTGCAGAAGCTGTGAATGTCCATATAGACAGACTGTTATGGAACGTGGTGATGTGCGGTACTCCTGATGCGCTTTACCGTGTGGTGAACAATTATACGGATGGTTTCCAGAGCCGTATTACCGTGGCAAGAACTCCTGATAATACGTTTACTCCGTTGACGGATAATCTGTATGTGCTCACCGATCGCCAGCGCGACCGCATCATACAGGTAGCCCATCTGCTGCCTCTGATGGAAGGCGACGTGGTGCTTCCTAAGCTGGAAGCCAAGGGTAGGGAGTGGCTGGAACAGATTCGCCTGGAGACCATGAAGAATGATGACAAGGTGAAAGCCCGTCAGCGCTTCCGTATCTGTCCTACTACGATGAGAATGATGACCTGCATCATGCTCTGCAAGGTAGCAGAGACGTTGATTCAGAAGCATGGTTTCCAGGGAGCGGAAAAGCAGTTGAAGCAGAATCCGCTATTATGGAAGGAAATGATTGTCAAGATGCAGACGCCTACCATGCTCGCTGTGTTCAATGTTCTTGCAGATTACCAGTTGGACAATGCACTCTATTTCTTCCGTAGTCGTATCGAGGATGCTTTCTCTTCGAGGGACTATTGCGGACAGTTGGTTTACGACCGTTCTCGTAGAGGTAGAAACGATTCCATCTTCGAGCGTCTGGATGTGACCTTCTCCTTCGATCAGGCTCAGCAACAGAGTATTTCCGTAAAAGGGGCAGGTGCTACTCACGAGTCAGTGAAGCAGATGCTGAAGAACTGGAAGCAGCAGGGCTTGATAAGCGTTTTGCCGGACAAACGTTATCAGAAAGCGTCACCTACCGTTTAAAGTGTCATTAAGGGTCAGTGTCATTAAGGGTCATTAAGGTTTTCGAAACTTTGAACTTCTTAATGACCTGCCCACAAGTATTAATTTTTTAAAATATTATCATTATGTATATTCATATATTTCGCCGTCGCTTCACTCCATGGGGTGTGGATGGCACAATGGTTATCAACGGAGTAATTATCTGCGGCACAGTAGAGCATCCTATAAATTACCTGCCTGCAGGCGATTATCTAATCATACCATTACCTCTCAAGTTTAAGAAGAAGATAGGGGTGGAGTACAAGAAGAAGCACCATAAGAAAGAGAATGAATTTAAGACAAAGATCGTAGAGGAGTATAAAACGATGCCTTTAATTCTTAAGGATTATTTTGATACGTATCCGGTGTCTCGTAAGCCTTATATCACGGCTGGTGTAGGTCCGCTGGCATTGAAGCATGGAAGCATAGTAATGGGCAAGTCTTTAATGTCGGGCGTTGTAGCTTACGATGGGGAGCTTTTCAAGAAGTTTTGCAAGAAGATTAATGAGTTAGCTGATGAAAACCAACAAATTGACTTGCATATCAAAGACTTGGGGGAGGAAGAAATTCCCCTAAAGTATCTGGCTTTTTTCCCAGGTAAAGTTTTATAGTTAACTGTACTTTAGTAAGCGGTACCCATTATTTAATTATACATTGTACATTATAAATTATACATTATTCTATTATGCGCAAGATCAAGGAAATCATCATTCATTGTAGCGCGACCCGAGAAGGTCGCGACTACACCGTAGCCGACATCGACCGTTGGCATCGTGAGCGTGGCTTTTTCTGCATCGGTTATCATTTCGTGATTTACCGTGACGGAAGCATCCACGTGGGCAGATCAGTAGAAGAAGTGGGTGCCCACTGCAAGGGTCACAACACCGTGAGTATCGGAGTATGCTACATTGGCGGCCTATCCCAGGATGGCAAGCCGAAGGATACCCGAACCCCACAGCAGAAGGAGGCGCTGAAAGCGCTGATAGAGCAGCTGAAGGAGGAATATCCCGAGGCAACGGTTCATGGGCATAATGAGTTCTCAAACAAGGCTTGCCCTTGCTTTGATGTGAAGGAGGAATTTGGCTAACAGATAGGGAACGCATTGCGTTCCCTATTTTTGTTATCTATTACTTTCCGATGCAACATGTGGATGTTACTGATAGTTAAGCTTTTATCTTTTAAACGGTACAACTACCCTTTTAACAAGTGCAGAGAAAGTGGGCGACAAATGTAATATGTTTATTCTCAGGCTGTTAGCGATGAAGTTGTACCGTTCCTTTTAGCCTTTTTTTGTAAGATTCTGGAAACAAATGCAATGCATTGTTTCTCAGCCTCTTCCGTTTCTTGTGTTACAGAACGCTTATCTGGTTGCAAAGATACAGATTTAATTTGGATTAGAGCAAACTATTATCTTAAAAAATATTATTCCATAGTTGCTTTTTTCGATAATTTTAATCGCACCACTTCATGTATCACAGTCAATGAGTTGCAGACAATGGGCAATGTGAACATGGTTTACATAATCTGAAAGCAGACAAGATACGCAAGCGCATATCGCATTACTTTGGCTTGCAACCAATTGTCTTAGAATCTTGGATAACGTCTATGACTGTGTTACGAAATGCCTGTTGACACCATTCAAGAGTGTGGAACAAAGTAAGCTCCATCATGCCTGTCTCTCTAAGAAGAATTGCTCATTCTACTAATCGCCCAACATCATACACTTTGGGGTAATATCGGCGTAAACGAAAGTTAAATACGTTAAATTTTGCCTATTTCGTATCTATATAGAATCCACACAGTTACTTTTCTATCGTTTAGAGCGTATAACACTGATAATCAACTAATAACAGATACTTCATCTAAATATAATATTAGGGACACAATGCTTTGACTTCTCTTGGGAAATCAAATTAAAGAATTCTTCGTAAGTTAACTTATTTACATCGGTGTCGTTATATTTCACCACGTATTTCTTCCATTCCTTGAAGAGACAAATAATTCGTTCTTGTGTAGCACCATTATCCTTAATAAACCTGCAAGCAGAAAGAAGATATAGAGGCGGTAATCCTAACTTTGTTAGAGAATCGACCAAATCTACACCATATTTTTGTTTTGCACTATTATAATTTTCAAATATTTTCATTAACTTTGTATCGATTTATATAAATATCACAATACAATGAAATTTTTAGGTGTTTTTCAAAATCACAACTTACCAAAAATAGATATGCCAAAACTATTTGCCTATGTAGATAGTAGGGAGGTGATTGTAAGTTACAACAAAGAACAGCCATTCTATGTTGAGCAAGTGTCTATTCTTATTGACAGAGAATACCAAACATACGCTGTTTTTGAATGTGGATTCATGTGTAGTTCAGATGAAGATGCAAAATCTTTCGGTAAGAATTTTACGCAAGCACTAATTGATTTTCTTAGATATTATCAAGAAATAGATGATAACATATCTACTTTTGGTTTGGATATACATCGAGATTGAGTATTTTTGGTTTGGAAATGGAATGCGAAATAATAGTTTTGGTTTGGATATATATCTGAAAAACTGTATTTTTGGTTTGGAAATGCTTTATTTTTACTTGTTTTCGTTTGGACTTTTGAAAATAAGTTGTATCTTTGCAGCATGTATTAAAAAGATAAACGTATGTTTGAAAGAATCGCCATCCAATATCTTCGTCAATGGGCGAAAAAAGAAGATCGTAAACCGCTGGTCTTGCGAGGTGCCCGACAGGTGGGTAAGACAACATTGGTAAAGTTGTTTGCCAAGGAGTTTGATACCTATATTTACATGAACTTGGAGGAAAAAGAATATGCAGAACTATTTGCTGCAGACTATTCTTTCGAAGATTTATTGGCTGGAATATATCTCAAGGCCAACAAACCATTAGATTTCGGAAAACGTACCTTGATCTTTATTGATGAGATACAAAATGAGCCAAAAGCCGTGCAAACCTTGCGCTACTTCTATGAGAAGCATCCTGAAATTTATGTGATAGCTGCTGGTTCCTTGTTGGAAAGTCTGATGGGACGACATATCTCTTTCCCTGTCGGCCGTGTAGAATATATGACTTTGCATCCATGTACTTTCGTGGAATTTCTTCGTGCCATGGGACAGAAACTGATGGCTGACAGTATTGAAAACATGTCCTTGCCAGCTTCGTTGCTTCTTTCTGCCATGGAGTGGTTCAAGAAGTATATGATTGTGGGAGGTTTGCCGGAGGCGGTAGCCAATTATGCAAAGTATATGGATATTGTCAGACTGAATGAGGTGTTTAATGCCCTGCTTTCTGGGTATAGGGACGATGTGGAAAAATACGCCAGTAAACCAAAGGAGCAAGATGCTATCCGATACATTTTGAACTATGGCTGGACATTTGCAGCACATCGCATCCAGTTTTCCAAATTCACAAGTTCTTCTTTCAAGGCGACAGAAGCAGGCAATGCTTTCCGAATATTAGAGAAAACACTTTTGTTGGAGTTGGTATATCCTCAAACTTCAGCATCATTCCCTATTTTACCCGACTTGAAGAAAAGTCCTAAATTATTATGGATTGATACGGGGTTAGTGAATTATGTTGCAGGTATGCAAGAAGATTTGCTATTTAGTAAAGATTCCGATGAACTTTGGAATGGTGATATTGCTGAGCATATCGTAGGGCAGGAATTGTTGGGCTCAACATTTATGTTTGGTGAGAAAAGAATGTTTTGGGTGCGTGAAGCCAGGAACTCTCAGGCAGAAATCGACTTCTTGATTAGATACAAATCGCATCTGATTCCGATAGAAGTGAAGACAGGCAGCAATGCCAAACTCCGTTCCTTGCATCTTTTTATGGAAGAGTCGAAAGAGAAGGTGGCATTGCGCCTCTGGAATGGTCCGATGACATCGGATACAGTAACGACTCAGAAAGGTAAGTCTTTCACTTTGTATAATATTCCGTTATATTATGCTGGATATCTGCAGGTGTTCTTGGATAGAATAAGCGATACTCATACTTGTAATAAATAAGATTCTGTAGATGGTTGGCTAAATTAATATGGTTCATGCACGTTAATTTGTTTTTTGATGAAAATGTATCAAAGTATCATTTTTGATATTCAAGATCGTTATAACTAATTGATATAATATCAGTTATCAACAATGAGACTTCTCTTGAAATATGACATAAAGTATCATAGAAGTATCATAAAAGTCTCATTTTAAGCGAAAAATATCATTTTCGATGCAGCATTTTGCCTTATTCCACGTTATTAAGATAATCAATCATTAAGCCAACTTTCGCAAATGGGGAAGTTAAAGAAGTTAAAGAAGTTCGTGCCCACCACATGATCCCTTATGGACCAACGGATGGGCATCCACTGAACAACCAGTGGGCATCAACAGAACAAGCCTCGGGCACACACTGCCAATACGGCGGGCAACGAATGCCCAATTATTAGATTTATTTTGGGCACTATCATTTCTATTTCCAACAAGCATTCAAATAAAACGTAATGAAGAATGCCTACATCAACTTTCGCAAATGGGGAAGTTAAAGAATTTAAAGAAGTTAGAGAAGTTAAAGCCATATGCTTTACAGATAGATATTCAAACAAAAAGGCTGTTGGCTATAACTTCTAACGACCGAAGGGAGTGATAACTTCTTTAACTTCTATAACTTCTGAACTTGCTAAAGTTCAGTATCTGATAAAGAAAAGATAAAGCAGAAGACTGGGAAAAGGCTGAAAAAGTCAAAAATCAGCCTAAAAATGAGACTTCTATGATACTTTTATGATACTTTTTGCAACAAAACACAAAAAGTATCATTTATCATATATACCTACTAATCAATGTATTACAAATATTTTTAAGTCAAGAATGATACTTTGAGACTTTTCTTTCAAAAAAAGCTACGTAAAGTTCTACCAAACCTCTATCTATCATAATTGATTTCCACGAACAGACATTATTCGACATTCTACAGGAGTGGTAACTACGATCTCATTATTTTATAACTGCTCACAATTTGTGACTGGTTTATTGTTATCTATATTATTTGCAATATTTATGTCTTCATTTTGAGGTATCAGCATTGGAACAAAAAAAACAAAAGGGAACGACCCCTCACGGACCATTCCCTTTCCAACATTATGTACGAGAAAAAAATTAGTTGTTCTCAGGACGAAGTTTACGTACAGTAACACCAGCCTGCCACATCTCTTTGTTGCGCATAGCCTCGAGTTCTGCGTTCAACTTCTCACGGTAGTCAGGCTGAGAGTTCTTGTCGATAGAAATCTGTGCCTCATTACCTGTCTTAACAGAGTAATACAACCACTCCATAACTGGCTTGATAGCCTCGCGGAAACGAGGAGCCCAGTCGAGCGCACCACGCTGTGCAGTAGTAGAGCAGTTAGCATACATCCAGTCCATACCCTTCTCACCGAAGAGAGGGCCAAGGCTCTGTGTCAGCTCCTCAACAGTCTCGTTGAAAGCCTCTGATGGTGAGTGACCATTCTCACGGAGCACATCATACTGAGCCTCCAACAATCCCTCGATGGCACCCATCAAAGAACCACGCTCACCAGTAAGGTCAGAAGTAGCCTCACGATGGAATGTAGTCTTGAACAAGTAACCGGCACCGATACCGATACCGAAGGCAATTGTCTTCTCCTCAGCCTTGCCAGATGCATCCTGGTAAACAGCATAAGAGCAGTTCAAACCACGACCCTCGCAGAACATAGTGCGGAGAGAAGTACCAGAACCCTTAGGTGCAACCATGATAACATCAATATCCTTTGGTGGAACTACGCCTGTGCGATCGCTCCAGTTGATAGCGAAACCATGTGAATAATACAAAGTCTTACCTGCTGTAAGATACTGCTTAATCTTTGGCCAAACAGCAATCTGGCCGGCATCAGAAAGCAACATACAGATGATAGTACCCTTCTGAACAGCCTCCTCGATAGAGAACAAAGTCTTACCAGGAACCCATCCGTCCTTCAGACACTTCTCATAAGTCTTACCCTCACGCTGACCAACGATTACGTTGAAGCCATTGTCACGAAGGTTGCATGCCTGACCAGGACCCTGAATACCATAACCGATAACGGCGATAGTTTCATTTTTCAATACTTCACGTGCTTTCTCCAATGAAAATTCATGACTGGTGACTACTGTTTCAATTACGCCACCGAAATTCATTTCTGCCATAATAAAAATTTTTTGTGCGACTACTGTTGTGAAGCCGCGGGTTTTACTTATCCATACGGATGCGAGCCCTACTTATTCAAAGAAAGTCTTTTGATCCGTCCACTCCCTATCCAAGAAAGCAGCTATGGGTTTATTCCTTTTATTAATTCGGTTGCAAAGGTAATAAATCATTATGAAACAGCCAAATTTTTCTTTCATTTTTTTATAAATTTCGCTTTACTTCTTACAACTTCTATATCTTTTTCGGAATTTTGCATGCTTTTTGTTACTTTTATGCAATATTCATTCTCTCCTACTTTCTCCATATAGAAGTTCAGTTTATCGCCTTGATGGCTCTCTGCCACATAAGCAATTTCGAATCTTTGCAGGAAATGGGCCTTATAGTAATCCAAATCAAACAAATCGAGGATGTGCTCGATATATTTCACCGAATTGATATGTCCATTGACGTCCACATCATTATAATAGGTGTCAATGGTTCTGACGAGTTGGGCATCTGCCGACATCTTCACCCTCGAGCTGGCAGCAATGGGACATTCCTTTTCTGTCTCAATATACTGAGATATCAAGCCATCGTTGATCGAGAAGATGTCAACAGGCTGGCGGCTCTGCGTGTCTATCATAGCCCACACACTCTTGCCGTAACCATATACTTTCTCCTCCTCACCTGCCGGTGATGCGCTGCAGATCTTAAAGTCGCGCGCTGTAAAATACTTCATGGCATTCTCCACCCATGTCTCCACTGCGAACTTGTCATACGACTTGGGCATCTCTGTCATCTCAATGGCAAGACGGCTCAATACCCATGTGCGATGGCGAGGCATGAGATAGTTCATACCATATCCCCTGTCGTTGCTATGAAAATCGGCAGCATTCAACAGATGATTGCCCAAATGCCCCATAAACAAGTGACTGGAATAGTCACAATGAAAAGGTTCCGAAAGGAACTCATATCTTCCTACTTTGCTTAATAATTCCATATCTCGTACTTGTTTTATTATATAAAAGTCGTATTTCCATAGTCAGAAGACCATAGAAATACGACTCTTATAATTCATATTTTATACTATTTTCATCACTCTATGAAGTTACTCCTCTTCGCCTTTTTTAAGATAATCGGATACAGGCTCATCATAACTTCTTGTCACAGCAATGCGTCCAGAGCGAGTATACTGCAAGAGGCAGTCAAAGCTGTTGAGCTGATGGAACAAGTCGGCGATGTCTTCAGTCAGTCCTGCAAGGAGCACCGTGCTGTAAGTAGGATTTACCTCCATCATGCGTGCATCGTGCTTACGGATGGTACGCGACACCTCAGGATTTTCCAGCAAGACGGGTGTGGAAATCTTGAAGAGAGCCACCTCGTGGATAAAGATCTGGTCATCGGTGTAATAGTCACTCTTCACCACATCGATCTTTTTCTCTATCGCCTTGTTGATTTTCTCTATCTGCTCCTCGTCACTCCACACCGTAATGGTGTACTTGTGAATGTTCTTGATACTGCTGGCAGATACATTCAAACTCTCGATATTCACCTGTCTGCGAGTAAACACGGCTGTAATCTGATTCAGAATACCGGCAATGTTCTCAGAATAAACAAGCAGTGTATATAATTTCTTTTCGTTGTTATTCTCCATAATCTTATCGTTCAAAGAAGTTGATACTTCACCCCTCTTTCACAAGGAGTCGATTCCTCACTCTTCCTGTTCCACTCTTAATAGTTCAACTCGAGCTGCATCTCGTCCACACTCTTGCCTGGCAGAATCATAGGCACAATATCCTCGTCCTCCTTGATGGCGCACTCCAAGAGATAAGGACCCTTGGTGGCAATCATCTTCTCTACCTTTGCCTTCAAGTCCTTGCGGTCGATGACCACATCGTAAGGAATACCATAGGCATGAGCCACCTCTGCATAACGTGGATTCAACATGTGGGTGAACGAACGGCGACCCTCGAACATCAGGTCTTGCCACTGACGCACATTGCCCAAGTAGTTGTTGTTCAGCAGAATCATCTTCACAGGAGCCTGCTGTTCCATGATAGTACCCAGTTCCTGGATGTTCATCTGGAAACCGCCATCACCGAAGAAGCAGCAGATTGTTCTGTCGGGAGCACCGAAAGTAGCACCGATGGCTGCAGGCAAACCGAAGCCCATGGTTCCGAAGCCACCACTGGTGACGATAGACAATTTCTTGGTAAACTTAAAATAACGGCTGCTGATCATCTGATTCTGACCGACATCATTCACGAGCACAGCCTCGTTGTGAGTAGCCTCGGTCACCACATTGGTCACCTCACCCATCAACAGTGGACCTTCCTTAGGATGAATGTCTTTCTCGATAACTTTCTCCTGCTCCTGCTGGCGATACACATCAAAAGAGTCGCGCCATTCACGGTGTACATTCTTGTTCAGCAGACGTGTGATGGCTGGCAACGACTGTTTGCAGTCACCGATGACAGCGACATCCGTCTTTATCACCTTGTCTATCTCGGCCTTGTCAATATCGAGATGAATCACCTTAGCCTGAGGAGCATACTTGGAAGGAACACCCGTGATACGGTCGCTGAAGCGCATACCGATGGCTATCAGCACATCACACTCCTGCGTCTTCATGTTGGTGGCATAAGAGCCATGCATACCGAGCATACCCATATTGAGAGGATGATTGCTGGGCAGAGCTGAGAGTCCGAGAAGCGTACGTCCTGCGGGGATATCGGCTTTCTCCAAGAACTCCAACAGTTCATTGTGGGCACCACCAAGTTCCACGCCATGACCCACCAAGGCAAAAGGTTTCTTTGCCTTGTTGATGAGTTCGGCAGCCTTAGCCACAGCCTGCTCGTCAATCTTAGGATAAGGATTATAGGATGTCACCTTCTCACACTTCACCGGTTCCCATTCGCAAGAAGCCACCTGTGCATTCTTGGTGAAGTCGAGCACGACAGGACCCGGGCGACCGCTACGGGCGATATAGAAAGCACGGCTTACAGCCCATGCCACATCTTCAGGACGTCTGATCTGATAAGACCATTTGGAGATTGGCTGGGTAACACCCACCAGGTCTACTTCCTGGAAAGCATCAGTACCTAAGGCACCAACACCCACCTGACCAGCAATAACCACAATAGGGGTTGAGTCCATCATGGCATCAGCAATACCAGTCAGCGTATTGGTTGCACCAGGACCACTTGTCACAAGAGTCACTCCCACCTCACCGCTGACTCGGGCATAACCCTGTGCAGCATGAGCAGCAGCCTGCTCGTGACGTACCAAGATGTGATCAAACACCTTATTTTCTCCTCTCGTGTAACCATACAGTGCATCAAACACTGGCATGATGCTGCCACCCGGATAGCCGAAGATGGTTGTCACCCCTTCTGCCTGCAATGAGCGCATCAATGCTTCTGCTCCTGAAATTACTTCTTTTGCCATTTATACTTATTGTTTTTATATGATGAGGGAAGTGAAGTGGGAACTCACTTAACTTTCCTCCGAATTCTCTTAAATTTCTAAAGATACTACTAATCTATGATTCTCACACCACCCTTGTCGGCAGAGCTTACACTCTGTGCATAGGCACGCAAAGCCTTGCTTACCACACGGTTGCGCTTCAATGGCTGCTGTGGACGGGCATTGAGTTCCTCATCACTCAACTTCACATTGATGCTGCGGTTAGGAATATCGATCACGATGATATCGCCATCCTTTATCTTGCCGATGTTACCACCTGCTGCAGCCTCTGGTGAGATATGACCGATGCTAAGACCTGACGTACCACCCGAGAAACGACCATCGGTAATGAGCGCACACTCCTTGCCAAGATGGCGGCTCTTGATATAAGAGGTAGGATAAAGCATCTCCTGCATACCAGGACCACCCTTAGGGCCTTCGTGGGTAATAACGACACAGTCGCCCGAGTTCACCTTGCCATCCAAGATTCCCTCGCAGGCATCCTCCTGAGAGTCGAAGCATACGGCAGGACCCTCGAAATGCCAAAGCACAGGGTCTACACCGGCAGTCTTTACCACACAACCGTTCTGGGCAATATTGCCAAACAGCACAGCAAGACCACCATCCTTGGTATAAGCATGCTCCAAATCGCGAATACAACCATTCTCACGGTCGGTATCCAGGCTTTCCCATTGAGCATCCTGACTACCCATCTGGGTAGAGAACTTACGACCAGGTGCAGAATGATAGATTCTGTCGGCCTCTGGGTCGAGTTGACCAGTGGTGATATCATATTTCTTCATCTGTTCGTCAAGAGTATGACCATCAACTCGCATTACAGAGCCGTTGATAAGTCCTCCCTTGTTGAGCTCATTCAATATACCCATGATTCCTCCTGCACGGTTGCACTCCTGCACACTGTACTTCTGAGTGTTAGGACTCAACTTGCAGAGACAAGGCACCTTGCGGCTCAACTGATCGATGTCCTCCATCTTGAAGTCGGCGCCAGCCTCCTGAGCCACAGCCAACAGGTGAAGCACGGTATTGGTACTTCCGCCCATGGCGATATCCAAAGTCATGGCATTGAGGAATGCATCACGGGTAGCGATATTGCGTGGCAATACACTCTCGTCGCCATCCTGATAATAAGCATAAGCATTCTTAACCACCTGACGTGCTGCATCCTTGAAGAGCTGAATGCGGTTCTTGTGAGTAGCCAGGATGGTACCATTGCCAGGAAGGCTCAGACCGATAGCCTCGGTAAGAGAGTTCATGGAATTGGCAGTAAACATACCAGAGCAACTACCGCATCCAGGACATGCACACTGCTCTATCTGAGTCATCTCCTCATCAGAGACACTGGTGTCAGCACCCTTGATCATTGCAGTGATCAGGTCGGCATTCTCGCCTTTCCATCGTCCTGCCTCCATAGGGCCACCCGAACAGAATACAGTAGGGATGTTCAGACGCATAGAAGCCATCAGCATACCCGGAGTCACCTTGTCACAATTGGAGATGCAAATCATGGCATCAGCCTTATGTGCATTTACCATATACTCTACAGAATCGGCGATGATATCACGGCTTGGAAGTGAATACAACATACCATCGTGACCCATTGCAATACCGTCGTCTACGGCTATCGTATTGAATTCGGCTGCATAGCAACCCATTGCTTCTATTTCCTTCTTGACAATCTGACCGATTTCATGAAGATGAGTATGACCTGGCACAAACTGTGTAAAGCTGTTCACAATGGCAATAATAGGTTTGCCAAACTGCTCATGTTTCATACCAGCAGCTACCCAGAGTGCACGGGCACCTGCCATTCTTCTGCCTTCAGTACAGACACTACTTCTTAATGGATGTTTCATCATTTTTGTATCTTCGTTTATTTTGCCTACAAAGATACTGAGTTTTTATGTAATAGCCAACAAATTTCGTATAAACTTTCACAAATACGCGTATTTTGTTACAAAAATAACCTATAATACTTACAATCTATAAGGCATTTGCTACATTTACATATCAATCAGTTACTATAAACAAAAAAATCCCTAAGACCGAAGCCTTAGGGATTCCCTATTTTGATATTATTCAATATCGTTTTTAGCGTATTGCTTTCAATTACTCAGCAGCAGCGTTGTCGTTGAAAGTAGATACACGGTTGAACTCAACCTGCTTGAAGAGCTTGTCTGTTGCGCCCATACCCTTAGTAGTCAAACGATCAGCAGCGATCTTGTACTTCTTTACGAGTACGTTCTTAACAGCGTCAGCACGCTTCTGAGAAAGAGCCTGGTTGAAGTCCTTGTTACCCTCTGGAGAAGCGTAACCCTTGATCTCAACCTTAGCATCCTGGTGATTCTTCATATACTGAGCGATCAACTCGATGTTAGGCATCTGGCTCTTGTCTACAACAGCCTTGCCCTGACGGAACAATACAGTTGGCTGCAAGTTTGTAGCAGTAGCTGGCTTCACATACTTAGGCTTCTTGTTGCACTCGTCGAGAGCATTCTGAAGATCCTTGATCTGCTTGTCCTTAGCAGAAAGCTGAGCGTCCTTGTCGTTCAAGTCACCACGAAGGCTGTTGATCTGGCTGTTCAAACCATCGATCTCGTTCTGGTCGCGGAGCTGAGCGATTGTGAAGTTGTGAGAACCGTTAGAGTTCTTGAACTTGTAAACGATACCAGCGTTCAACTGGAATGCAGACTTGTTGATGTCGTAAGCAACACCCTCATAGCCATAGCCGTTCAAAGACCAGTTCATAGAAGGCTCAACATATACCTGCCATGCCTTAGCCTTGCCCAGGTTGAATGTGAAGTCGATACCTGCCTTAGAAGTAAGAGCGTTAAGCTCCTTTTCATTATCACCAGCAGCTGTACCGAATGTGTGACCCCAACCGAAGCCGAATACAGGAACAACCTCGAACAAACGTGGCTCACCCTTGTAACCAGCAAACCAGTTGCTCAAGTTTACAGTACCGATCAAACCTACGTTCATGTAGCGAGCTAAAGTCTTAGACTGTGGCATGTAGTGCTTGCAGTGATCGTTGAAGTAAACATTACCCTCAGCAGCCAAACCGAATACTGGAGTGAACCAGCGACCGATACGAAGGCCAGCGTTTGAGTTCAGGTTGTTCATCCAGCTCTCGCCAGTAGTCTTTACCTGAGCACCGCCGTTGATGCCGATGTAGAAGTTGTCAAATGTCTTGCTCTCAGTAACTGTCTGAGCATTTACTGAAACTGCCATTGCAGCGGCAGCAAACAATAAACCTAACTTTTTCATGTCTCTCTAAAAATTAATTTATTAAAAATGTTATTGAAATCTTTATTATTGCGCAACACATTGCACATTTTTGAAATCGAGTGCAAAGTAATAAAAAAAAAACTTAACTACCAAACTTTTCCCATAATATTTTACATTTATCCCGTGAAAACTGGAAAAAAAGCACATATTTTCTTCTTTTTGTACGATTGCAAAATAACTTTAAGACTTTCACATCGATTATTCACACCCTATCACAACCTCCCAGTCTACTTACATTTTCAAGCTAAAACACAAGTTTTTCCATGCTTCTACGCGCGCGAACATTATTTATTATATATAGAGAGTTTCAGTAAGTTCTGGAGTTAGGGAAACAAAAAAAAAGACCGAGTGCATCACTACACTCGGCCTCCAACAAATTAGAGAGTTATAAAAAATCAAGTATATTGCTACTTGTAGAATTCCTTCTTTCCTGCAGCCAATGTATTCTTCATCAGCGAGCAGATGGTCATAGGACCTACACCACCAGGAACAGGGGTGATATAAGAGCAACGCTCTGCCACCTCGTCAAATTTGACATCACCATTCAGACGGAAGCCACTCTTACGGGTAGCATCAGGCACGCGGGTTGTACCAACATCTATCACCACAGCTCCCTCTTTCACCATATCGGCTGTAACGAAGTTGGGCTTTCCGATAGCTGCAATGATGATATCCGCCTCACGGCATTCCTCTTTCAGGTTGGCAGAGTGAGAATGGCAAACCGTTACGGTAGCATCACCCCACTGTTTCTGCATCATGAGTTGCGCCATAGGCTTACCCACGATGTTGCTTCTGCCAAGCACTACACACTTCTTGCCACTGGTAGGAATATGATAATGCTGCAACAGGGTAAGAATACCCAACGGAGTGGCAGAGATGAAACAAGGCAGACCTATAGCCATGCGACCTACATTGATGGGATGAAAACCGTCCACATCCTTGCGATAATCAATGGCCATGATGATTTTCTGCTCGTCAATATGGGCAGGAAGAGGCAGTTGCACGATGAAGCCATCTACATCTTCATCCTTGTTCAGCTTGTCCACACAGGCCAACAACTCTTCCTCGGTCACGTCGTCCTCGTAACGAATAAGGGTCGACTTGAATCCACACTTCTCACAGGCAAGCACCTTATTCTTGACATAGGTCTCGCTGCCTCCGTCATGTCCTACGAGTACAGCAGCCAGGTGTGGCTGTTTTCCTCCGTTGGCAACAATTTGTGCCACCTCTTCGGCTATCTGCTCCTTAATGGCATTTGCCGTAGCCTTTCCGTCTATCAGTTGCATTTCATTCAATATTAAATAATCAATGTTATGTGTTATCACATTCCGGGCATCTTTGGCATACCGGGCATTCCCTTCATACCCTTCATGCGGCTCATCATGCCTGCCATTCCGCCACCAGTCATCATCTGCATCATCTTGCGGGTCTGGTCGAACTGCTTGATCAGCTTGTTCACCTCCTGGATATTGGTACCCGAGCCCTTGGCGATACGCTGACGACGGCTGGTATTGAGGATACCTGGGTTAGAACGCTCCTTAGGAGTCATACTCTGAATGATAGCCTCAACGCTCTTGAATGCATCATCAGGAATATCCACATCACGGATGGCCTTGCCTAAACCAGGAATCATACCTGCCAAATCCTTGATATTACCCATCTTCTTGATTTGCTGTATCTGAGCATAGAAGTCGTTGAAGTCGAACTGATTCTTGCGAATCTTCTTCTCCAGTTTCTTTGCCTCCTCAAGGTCGAACTGCTCCTGAGCACGCTCTACCAACGAAACCACGTCACCCATACCGAGAATACGGTCGGCCATACGGGCAGGATGGAACACGTCGATAGCCTCCATCTTCTCGCCAGTACCGATAAACTTGATAGGCTTGGTTACCACAGTGCGGATACTGAGAGCAGCACCACCACGGGTATCACCATCAAGCTTGGTAAGAACCACGCCATTGAAATCAAGACGGTCGTTAAACTCCTTGGCTGTATTGACAGCATCCTGACCAGTCATCGAGTCAACTACGAAGAGAGTCTCGTCGGGACGAAGATGATTCTTAAGACCGCTGATCTCGTTCATCATCTGCTCGTCAATGGCCAGACGACCGGCAGTATCCACGATGACAACATCGTTGCCATTGGTCTTAGCCTGCTGGATGGCATGGTCGGCAATGACACAAACATCCTTGTTCTCAGGCTCACTGTATACAGGAACACCCACTTGCTCTCCTACCACCTTCAACTGGTCGATAGCAGCAGGACGATAAACGTCGCAAGCCACGAGCAATGGCTTCTTGCCCTTCTTGGTCTTGAGCATATTGGCGAGCTTTCCACTGAAGGTGGTCTTACCCGAACCCTGCAGACCGCTCATCAGGATGATGGCAGGATGACCTTCGAGCTTCAGAGGAGCTTCCTCGCCTCCCATCAACTCAGCCAGCTCATCGTGAACCAGCTTTACCATCAACTGACCAGGCTTTACAGCCGTAAGCACATTCATACCAAGTGCCTTTTCCTTCACCTTGTTGGTGAATTCCTTAGCTACCTTGAAGTTGACGTCGGCGTCGAGCAAAGCACGGCGTACGTCCTTCATGGTCTCGGCCACGTTGATTTCGGTTATCTTACCCTCACCCTTCAGAATCTTGAAGGATCGTTCCAGTCTATCACTTAAATTTTCAAACATTTTAAATTCTTTTTTTATTTTGGCTGCAAAGTTACGAAAATAATTCCGAAAACCCTATATTAGTAACCAAAAAAGCACGTCAAATCTGTCACTTTAGGATACTTACCGACTGTTCTACCGACACGCGTACCTTTTTTGACGATTTTTCATCATTTACAGGAAGCGGCTCCTTCCCTTGTTCCTTGTTTTTTCCTTTACCTTGCTCCTTGCCGGGATTCTTTTCCGGCACATTGCCTTGCCCATTTCTTTCTCCTGCAGCTTTTGCCTTTTCTGCATCAGATGCAGTGGCTGGTTGCTGGCGAGGCTCTATAGGCTCCACGCTCGACTTCACCATACTGTCGTTAGCCTGATATTTCTTTCCTGTGGCCTTCTCGTAGGCAGCCACAATGGGGTCTTTGCGATCCATCTCGCCGAATATCTTTTGAGCCTCTCGAAGGTGCTTGCTGTCACGTCTGCCCCTCTTGTCAAGCATCTTGGCCAAGTCGAAGCTCGCTCCGCTGGGAGCATTTACCCCACCTATCTCAGCCTGCCGGTGCGCATCGTTCTGAATGCCCTTGATGCCAGGCATATTCTCTCCCCATACTTCCACCTCTCTGAGTTGGTGGCTCTGCGGCAGCAGAAACACCGTATCGGGGAGATTCTTCAGATAGATGGTAGTCTTCAGAAAGCCCGGTTTCGACACCGTAGCACTGTCAAACTGATACTTCATGGTCCAGTAACCTCTGTAGTCGGTACGTGCCCAATGATTGTTATCGGTATGAATTAATGCTTCACGCACAGGCACATGGTCTTCGGCATTGGCTATGACGCAGGTTTTCTGTGCCCTGACCATTGCCACTGCCCAACATACCAGCACGATCATCAATATAGTCTTCTTCATTCGTTTTATCTTATTGAACTTCTACAACTTACATAAGTTGAGTTATGCCTACAAAAGTAAATAAAAAAATAATATCTCCCAAAACCACCAATGAGTTTTGGGAGATATTAATGCGATTTAAAAGTCTATAACGTTATTCTACGTCTGTCGTGCCGCTCTTCTCGATGCGCTTTGCCTCTTCGAGCAACTTGATGGCATCGACATATTGAGCAATACCCTGAGCCACCTCCTTGGCAGCCTTCATGGCAAGCACCACGGTCTGAGGACGATGAACCACGTCGCCTCCGGCAAACACACCTCTGCGGGTGGTCATACCAAAAGGACGCTCCACCACCTTGACATAACCTTTCTCGTCAACCTCAATACCAGCAGTAGTAGAGACTACACGGTTGGCTGGACGTGATCCGATGGCCAAGTAGATGCGGTCGAATTTCTCTACACGCTCACCTTCTGGAGTATTGAGTACACAGCTTCCCAGTCTTCCGTTCTTACCCTTGAGGAAAGCCTCGACAGTAGTTTTCCATTCAAACTTGACACCCTCCTTCACAGCCTCATCATACTCACTCTGTATGGCAGGCATCTCTTCCTGTGTCTTGCGATAGAGCACTGTCACATCGGCACCCAGGCGGATGGCAGTACGTGCAGCATCCATGGCCACATTTCCTCCACCTATCACACCCACCTTCTCTCCATCACGAAGAGGCACCATGTCGCGTGTCAAGGCTCCCTCGTTATAGGCATTGACATTGTGCAGGAAATAAGTACTCTGGCTCACACCATGCAACTTGGCACCAGGTGTAGAGTCCATATTCTGAGGTACGCTGGTTCCTGTTCCCATGAAAATGGCATCGTAGCCAGCACGGAAAAGACTGTCTATAGTCACATTGTTCTCACCCACCATGCAGTTGGTGATAAACTGTACACCGAGAGCCTCTATCTTGCTCACCTCGGCACGTACCACGGCCTTGGGAAGTCGATATTCAGGAATACCATACATCAGCACACCACCAGGCTCGGCCTGTCCTTCGAAGATCGTGACATTAAAGCCCTGACGTGCCAAATCACCAGCAACAGTAAGTCCGGCAGGACCAGAACCGATTACAGCCACACGTCCACGAGTCTTCTGTGGAAGCTTCTCGCGAGAGAGGTTCATCTTGGTATCGAAGTCGGCAACAAACTGCTCCAACTTGCCTATCTGTACAGGTTTTCCCTTCTTGCCCAGCACACAGTTGCCCTGGCATTGCTTCTCATGAGGACACACACGTCCACAGATAGCAGGAAGGTTGCTCTTGGCATTGATGATAGACATAGCCGCACCCATATTACCCATGGAAAGTTCATGCACAAAGTCGGGGATATCATTTCCGATAGGACATCCCTTCTTACATTGTGGCACCTTACAGTGGAGGCATCGCTTGGCTTCCTCAATAGCTTCACGTGTAGTGAAGCCCTCGTTTACCACCTGAAATCCCGCCACCTGTTCTGTAACTACAGTTGTTTCTTCTGTAGTTGTCTGCACCTTGTTATTCTGTTGCTCAATCTGTTCACTCATAATCTAATCTTTTAATCAGTTGAAAAACAACTTTTATCAAATTGTAGTTTGCGGGTGCAAAGTTACAGCAAATCGAAGACAAAACAAAATAAAAAGTGAACTTTTTGTTTTTATTGTTGAGATGCAGCGTAACTTTGAGGAACTTGTTTGTATCCCACAAGCCCATACCAAAGAATGACGAACTCGCAGAAAAGAGGAATGAGCCAGGTGAATTGCCATGAGCCGACATAATCGGCCAACAAACCTTGGAGCACAGGAAAGACGGCACCGCCGAAGACACCCATCATAAACACCCCCGAAGCCTTGGAAGTGTATTCCTTCAAACCATCAACAGCCAAAGTAAAGATACAGCTCCACATCACACTGTGAAACAATCCCACAGCAGCCATTAACCAAAGATTTTCAGTAACCATAGAGGTGACCATCAGGACAATGGCAGCCACTGTCACGAAGATAAGCATCGGACGAGGTGCCACATTCTTCAAACCTGCCGATACCATTCTGCCTATCATGAAGCCACCCCAATAGAGCGTGGCAAGAAGGGCCGGCGACACATTGTAACCAAGTCCCATCAAATCCATCGCATGCAGATTCATATTGTTGCCGATACCCACCTCTGTCCCTACATAGAAGAAGATGGTAATGACACCATATTTCAAATGACGGAACGACCAGATACTACGTTCTTTGCAGTTTTTGGAATCGATGGCTGTAGCAGTCTTACCTTCTGATTCTACATTCGAAGAATTCTCTCTCGTGCCCTCAATATCAGGAAGATTCGCTTTAGAAGTACTCCATGTGGTAAAGGCTATGATAAGCATCATCACAAGAAAAGGGACAGTAAGTTGATCGGCAGAAACACAATCCAGAGACACGCCTGCAAACATCACACCTGTAACAAAGAAAGGAGCTATCGTAGTACCAAAAGAGTTCACAGCACAAGTAAAATTCATACGCTGCACGGGTTGGGTTCCCGGCAAAGGATAGGCTGCGATATAGGGATTGATAACTACCTGAAGCATTGCCGCTGCCGTACCCATCAGATAAGATCCTACAAGGAAAACGAAATATCCGAATGGTACAAAATCCTGTGAAAGATGCACACCTGCCCCACCCCAATATTCAGCAATAATCGCCGAAGCAAGATAGAAGGCAAGTCCCAGCACCATGACCATCATCGAACGGACAAGCGTATTTTTATAACCTATCCTGTTAAGCAGACGTCCTGTCCTCGCACTATTGAGCAAATACCCCAGGAAGAAGGCAAAGGAGATAAGTGTTGCCAGGAAATTCTTAGTAGCAGTCACTTTCGAAAGAAAGGCTACCTGCAGAGGCCCCTGACACTGTCCGTTGACGGTAGTGAGAAAGCCCACTATGAAATATATGAATGTCAAGAGAAGGAAAGGTCCCGCACTCTTGAGCGTTATCGACTGTTTCATAATCATTTAGGTTTTTATAGCACAGAGTATTGTTTTTCATCAGGTGCTTCGAGGACTGCAATATCCTCGGAAGCACCTAATTCTTATTTTTCTGAATAATCTTCCCCAGACTACAGGATTTCTTCTTCCAAAACCTTCATCGCACCCTTGGCCTTGATGTCTTCCACCATCTTCAGGTAAAGTTCTACAAAATGAGAAGCTGCCTTAAGGTCGGTACTTGTAAAGGCAGAGATGGCAAGGAAATCGACTGCATCATCACTATCAATGGCCTTTCTGTCTGCTTCGGTGAGCCAAGGATCAGCCACCTCGAAAGCATCGCCGTTGTCATCCACCTGATATTTCAGATAATGACGGTAAGCAGCAAAGAGATAAGCCACACGCTTGAACTCCACATTCTGACGCTTGCCAGAGGCATCATCTGCTATCATCTTCTCCAAGTTCGGCATAACGTAAACAGGGAACTTGCTGGCACCATCGAAACAGAGGCGTGCCACCTGATCGCTTACCATGCGATTGCCAAAACGCTCTACCAGACATTGCTTGTACTCCTCCAAATCGGTATTCTCGGGAGCTGGCACATAAGGGGTAATGTCCTCATCCATAAAAGCACGTACAAACTTGCAGATTCTTTCATCGTGCATCGCTGCGTCTACTTTACGATAACCACTCAGGAAGGAGGGATAAGAAAGCAAGGTATGGGAAGCATTCAGGAGAGACAGCTTCATGTTCTCGAAAGCCGTCACATCGTCGGTCATCTGGGCACCAACAGTTTCCCAGGCTGGACGACCTGCTGCAAAGTGATCTTCTACCACCCACTGGATGAAGTCCTCGCAATATACAGGTGCCTCATCGCAAGTACCATTTTGGGCATTCAGTCGCTCGACATCCTCGGGACGAGTGGCAGGGGTAATACGGTCAACCATCGAGTTGGGGAAAGTAACGTTTTCCTCCATCCAGGCAGCAAGTTCCTTGTCCTGAGCACCAACGAAAGTCATGAAAGCCTTTCGGGCTGTATTGCCATTGTGCTGCAGGTTATCGCAAGAGAGGATGGTAATCGGGCCATTGCCCGCAGCCTTGCGACGACGCAAACCTTCTGCTACATATCCGAAGGCTGTGACAGGCTTGGCTGGGTTCTGGATATCATGTGCCACCTGCTCATTGTCAAGCATAAACTCACCTGTTTGACGCGAAATATTATATCCGCCCTCAGTAATTGTGAGTGTGATTATCTTGATGTCCTTAGATGCTATCTTATCCAGTATCTGTTTCTGCTCCTCAATACCCCAATAGAGTTCTACGAGAGCACCCAACTGATAAACCTGGATACTGTCATCGCGACCACATACAGTAAGGGTGTACTCTCCATCCTGCTTCTTCAGGGCATGATAAAGGCGTTCGTCGCCTGGGAGGATCATCGCTCCACAGATACCCCAGTTCTGCTGGGTATTGTTCTCGAGGAGCTTATTGGTCATAAACTCCAGATGAGCACGATGGAAGTTGCCTACTCCAAAGTGCAGGATACCTGCCTTTACCAAACTGCGATTATAAGAATAACCATTAACTACCTGATTTGTTTTTGTTGTTACTAAATTTGCCATAATTGTATTGATTGTTAGTTATTAATAATTTTCAGTCTTTCCACGAGATCAAGCCGTTTAGGTTTCCTGTAAAAACAGGTCTCGTTTTCAATGGCAAAGATAGATGAAAATCAGAAATGAACAATGAATAATTGATGGCAATTTTCTGCAAACGTTCCCGCAATCGTTTCCAATTTCTGCAAACGTTTTAAAAAACAAGCGATGGAATATTATAGCCTATTCACCCGTCGACTCCCTGCACCGCATAGTAGTCTTCAGGACGATCATCTTGTTTTCTGTCTCTGGATTGTTGATTTTCTCCATCACAAGTTCTGCAGCCTTTCGCCCCATTTCCTCAAGAGGAGGCTCCATGGTCGTGATTCGCGGAGAAACGATGGTAGACAGTTCGGTACCTGAAAAACTTGCAACAAAGATATCTTCCGGAACCCGCTTACCCAAAGCACGAAGCCGGTTCTGAGCACCTATAGCCAAGGTGTCAGTAAACGCGAATACGGAATCAAAATCTACCTTATTATATATAAGGCGGTCTATGGCATCGGCACCATCCTTGAACGTCATGCCCGTTTTCACAATCAGAGAAGGGTCATAGAGTCGGAATTTCTCCATCGCCTCACGATAGCCCAAACCTCTTTGATAAGCATTATAGATATCGTCAGGTCCTTGAATATAGGCTATACGCTTTCTGCCAAGACGGATAAGATGCTCCACCATAAAATAAGAATCCACATTGTCTTCCACCAACACCTGAGACACATCCATACAATAAGGAATGCGGTCGTAGAACACAACAGCCATACCAGCTTCCTCCAACTGCTGATACATCTCAATGTTCTTGCGGTAACTGCAGAGACTAACAATCAACCCATCCACCATAAACTGTTCCATCATTTTCAGATTTTCCAGTTCCCGGTCGGGATTCTCGTCACTCTCGGCTATCATCACCTTCTGGTTCTTCTTGTAGAGAATCTCTTGTATTCCGCCTATCACCTGCGAAGCATAAGGTGTATGCATCTCAGGCACAATGACTCCAATGGTATTGGTACGTCCCATCTTCAGGTTCATCGCTACTGGATTACGCTTGTAACCAAGTCGCTTCGCCTCCTCCACCACCATGTCTCGCGTCTCTTTGCGTATGTTCCTGTCATCGGTCAATGCTCTGGAAACAGTAGAGACTGAAATGCAGAGCGAGCGGGCTATATCTTTAATAGTTACATGTTTAGCCATATTCTTATTCTTCTTGGTTTTCTGATTGCAAATATAATATTTTTCTATGAAAGCAACAACAAAAAACATATTTTTTTCAGATAGCCGTCACCTAATAATTCACACACATACCCAAAGAGAAGAAGATGCATGGGAAACAGTATGACCTTCAAACGATTGCAGAAATTGGAAACGATTGCGGGAACGATTGCAGAAAATAAATATGATTTTTCGATGCCACAAAAATAAAATGCAACTATATTTGCAACCAAGATTCAAAGACAGGACTTTTTCATGCGAGTAGTTTAGGGAAGCTTGAGAGACACAACTTCTCCAACTTCCCTACTTGCGAAAGTTATGTAAAGATTTAAAATCCTAATAGTAAAAACTAAGGAACAGAAAATCTAATCACAAAAGAGACATAGTTAATGTTATTTTTATTTATTGTTAAAGAAAAATGAGACGAAGATTAGTTGGTGTTTTAATGATGGCTGCTTGCCTGGGGAATGCCCAGGCGCAGCTCCATCTGAAAGCCAACGTCCAGAACAACCATCTGTGGCGTGGCATGGAAGTTTCCGATGGCATCGTTCTCCTTGCAGACCTAAGTTATACGATGGCCAACGACCACGTTACCGTGGGACTTTGGGGCGGCTGCAACTCGGAAGGCTCCTACAAGGAGTTTAATCATTATCTGAATCTGAAAGCTGGCGGTTGGGGATTAGCCCTATGGGACACCTACAACTTCTCGCCTGGTGCTACATATAATAACAAAGAATACTGGAACTACTCTGCTCATACCACGGGGCGTTTCCTCGATGCTACTTTGAGCTATCGATTTCAGGAAGAGAAGTTTCCGCTGCTCCTGAACTGGTCAACAGTAGTCTTCGGACGTGACCGCAACAGCGACAACACCGAGCAGAAATATTCCACCTTCGTTTATGCAGAATATCCTGTCTATCAGAAAGACGGCTGGAAAGTAGATGCTGGAGTTGGTGGAGCCTTCGCATTGAACAGAGCTGGCGAGGATGCCCACTTCTTCGGAACCACAGCAGGTATCGTTCACGTATCGCTGCAAGCATCCCACGACCTCAAACTCGGCAACTACACCATACCGGTATATGTCAAGGGTATGTGGAATCCACAGAGCAACCAAAGCTATTTCCAGATTGGAGCTGAAATCATCCGCTTCTGAATCTTCAAAAAAACACAGAAAGTTTTATCATAACAATCATCTAAACACAAATTTATTATGAACATCAAAGATTTTACAACAGGCGTGCAGCACATTGGCATTCCTACCAACGACATCAACAAGACTATTGAGTTTTATCATGCCCTGGGCTTCGAAACAGCCCTCCGCACAGTAAACGGCAATGAGGAAGTAGCCTTTCTCCTGCTCCACAACCTCATCATTGAGACCTACCAGACCCATCAGGCTAAAATGGAATATGGAGCCATCGACCACATCGCTATAGATGTAAAGAACATTGAAGAACTCTTCAATGTTGTAAAGGAAGCAGGAACCTTCAAGATGCTGGATCAGCAGGTTAATGGTCTTCCTTTCTGGGAACATGGTGTAAAGTTCTTCACCATTGAAGGACCCAATAAGGAGAAAATAGAATTCTGCGAAAAACTATAAACCATAGCTAAGAAAAAGGCGGAATCTCGCCATGAGGAAATCATGGCAAGGTTTCGGGATATAGCCAAGGATATGACTCCCATGCTTATAGCCAGCCATTCATGTTTGATTGCAAAAAAACTGCAAAAGTCATAAATGCGAATTTAAGAAATAACTCAGCTTTCGCAAATGGGGAAGTTAAAGAAGTTAGAGAAGTTAAAGCTATATGCTTTACAGATAGATATTCAACCAAAAAGGCTGTTGACTATAACTTCTAACGACCGAAGGGAGTGATAACTTCTTTAACTTCTATAACTTCCGTACATACGAAACTTCAGTAAAAAGGTATATACATTTCCATTTCTGTATATTTTTATAACACTACAAATTATATTCTTACAAGTATCAGAGCCACATTTAGTTGCCAATATCTTAAAAAGAGGCTCAGTTTCTTAATTTTGCTATTACATCAAAAACATCATATGCCACATAGTTGGTAACTAGCATCATGGCTATGGCCTTGGCTATCGTAAGGTAAAACTCTATAATGGCAGAGTCATCCCAATAAGCTATTACAACAAAGCCAAAGCAATATATGATATAGGTTTTAAAAGCAAATATCATCATTTGGCAAAACCTATCCTTTTTTGATCTCTTAAATCTTTGAAACAGAAAAGCCACAACAGGTGGTATAACCAATGCGTAGCCTATAAATTCCGTAATGTCATAAGCCCACAAACTTGTATTAGCCATGTGGTAATTAAAAGGATATATACAGGCGATTCTGCTACCTGCTTCAGCCGTTTGCCTACTTGCGATAATCAACAAACTTAGGTTAAGGAATAACCATATACTCCAAACCCTCCACACTAATTTTCTATTGAAAATCATATTGTTTTGCATTTTTTCGAGTTGCATATAATGCTTATTATTCAATTAATACTTTTATAGTAACCATGAAAACTTACCCAATTAATGTTAGTCAAGAAATCCTTTTCCTAACATATTCCGTAATGATAATTGAAATTAAAGATGAAAAGAAAATTATTATCAAATTTTCATGATTAAAATCAAATAAAGCATATGCAATAGTTGTAATAACAATTGCTACGAAAAGAATTGAAACAATATAAATTATTTTTTTCATGTAGATGACTTTATTATAAAACGATGGTGCAAAGATATAAAAATCAGCGAACCTGCCATCCTTATATTAACTCAACTTTCCCCATTTGTGAAAATAGAGTTATTGCTTGTGGTCTTTCTGAGAAGAATATTCATAATAGAAGTCGAGTAATTGAAACGCCAAAATAATGGTCCACAGCAGCAAGCTATCATAAACGGAATAGTATATGATAAATCCTATCAATGAAATCATCACATTATAGATACTGTCTTCGCGAGTATGCTCAAATGCCTTCATCACACTATCGGAAATCCAGCACCAGACAAAGCAAACCAAAGGTATTGCCAAGGCTATGACTCCCATGCTTATAGCCAGCCATTCATGTTTGATTGCAGGAAAAATTGCAAAAATCATGAATGCGAATTTAAGTAAATAAGGTATGTACTTTTTCATTTCTGTATATTTTTATAACACTACAATATTTCCTTACAAGTATCAGAACAACGTTTAGTTGCCCATATTTTCTATATCTGAAATCTCTCTTATCTTGATACTGCTATGTAAGAACAGCAAAATACCAAATGACATGGCAAATTTAAACAAATTTTCCGAAAGATACAAACAAAAAACGTTTTTATTGATAGTTTTATTTAATTTCCAAGTTCCAATTGATTCTTTACCAGCTGAAAATAAGCTCCTTTTTTTAGAGTTAGAGTATCGTGGGTTCCCGTTTCCACGACCTTACCATGATCTATTACAACTATTTGGTCTGCATTCTTTACCGTGCTAAGACGATGAGCAACAATAACCACAGTCTTTCCCTTATAAAAACGATCAAGGTTTTCTACAATTTTTCGCTCATTATTGGCATCAAGCGAATTGGTTGCCTCATCCAAAAAAATATATTCAGGGTTCTTATATACAGCCCTTGCTATCAGTATGCGTTGTTTTTGACCTTGGCTTAGTCCAATTCCATCTCTACCAATTTTTGTGTCGAATTTCAAAGGAAGCCCCATAACATAATCAAAGATACAGGAAATCTTTGCAGCTTCCAACAATCGTACTTGGTCTATTTCAGCATCATCCACGGCTATATTTCTGGCAATACTTTCCGAGAATATTACACCGTCTTGCATCACTACACCACATTGACGTCGCCACCACTGTTTGTTTACATCGTTGATGTTGGTACTACCTATACATATCCGTCCTTCAATGACTGAATAATACCCAAGGATTAGTTTGATAAGCGTTGTCTTTCCGCTTCCAGAAGCCCCGACTATGGCAGTTACTTTTCCTTGTGGTATCTGTATATCAACATGATCTATAGTCTTTGTTAAGACATGTGGATTATACTTAAATATCACATTCTGTATATTGATGCCTTTACTCTTTTGTTCTATTGAGGTGAGCAGTCCTGCTTTTCCGTTTTCATCTTCCATGCTATGTATTTCATTGATACGTTCCAGGCTTATCTTTACATCTTGTATGGAATAAAAGAAATCCATCAGCTGTTCCACGGGTGAGCAGAGTTGTCCTATTATATATTGCACGGCCAACATCATGCCCAGTGTCATATTCCCTTCTATAACAGCAGCAGCGGACATCACCGTGATGGCTATATTCTTGAGTTCGTTAATAAAAATACCCCCAGCTTCTTCTTGTTGTTGCAGTCGAAGTGATTTTTGTTGTATTTTGAATAAATCTTTCTGTATATGCTCCCACTCCTGACGTTTTCGTTGCTCACAATCTTGCAATTTTATTTCCTGCATCGACGTTATAAATTCGTATGTACGATTGTTGTTGATGGCCTGTTGCTCAAACAATTCGTAATCTATCACTTTTCGACGTTTAAGAAACAAAGCAACCCATACTCCGTAAAGCATACTACCAATCAAAAAGGCCAAAAAGACGAGTTTGTCATATATTACAAGTACAACACTAAACACAATAAGCGTAAGCAACGAAAACACTATATTAAGTACATTTTGTGTCAAGAAGTTGTTTACCCTACCATGATCATTCATGCGTTGCATCAAGTCTCCCATAAGCTTTGTATCAAAGAATGACATTGGCAACTTTAGCAACTTGATAAAGAAATCGCTGATGAGCGATATATTGATTTTCATGCTGATACGCAGCAATATCCACCTACGCAAGAAGTCGATGACAGTACGGCTTATTGTAAGCATGAGTTGTCCAAACAGGATAAGCAAAATAATATTGAGGTCTTGATGTTTGATACCCTTGTCAACAATAGCTTGAGTAAGGAAAGGCAACACCAATTGTATGATGCTTCCCAAAGCTAATCCGACGGCTATCATCCCAAAATATTTATAATAACGCCTTACATATCCATAGAGAAATCTAAAAGAATGAATTTCTTTTTCATTTGTTCCTGATGCATTTTTTGTATCATAGAAGTGAGGTGTAGGTTCCAGCATCATGGCCACGCCTTTCGAATTAGTGCTTAGCCAGTGCTCTTGCATCTCTTTGTTGGTATGGGTTGTCAATCCTTTTCCTGGGTCGGCAATGTAATACTTTCTACCTTTCTTTATTTTGTATAGTACTACAAAATGTTTTTGGTTCCAATGTAAAATCGCAGGCAGCGATATTTTGTCAAGTTCATCCATGCTTGCCTTGACACAGAGAGTCTTGAGCCCCAGTTTGTTGGCCGCATCATCAATGCCTAACAAGGATACACCCTCGTTAGTAGCAAAGCATAACTTCGACAGAAAGTCGAGAGAATACTCTCTGCCGAAGTGTTTGCATATCATCTGCAGGCAGGCTATGCCGCACTGCATACTGTCGTGCTGAAAAGTAATAGGAAAAGACATTTTTACATATCAGGATTTTTATTGTCAATCCTTAGCTTAGGATTTTTGTAAAGGGTCCACGAAACGAGCAGCCATGGTCTTAGGCTTTCGCTCTTAAATCGTATTTTATTTTTCATCGAATACCCTGTCTTTTCCGTTATGTTGGTCTGGCTCCTGGTGCCCCAATAATATGGCATGGCTATGGATGCGTATAGCTGTTTGGTTATTTGCCAAGCCAGCTGCACATGGGCATTGGTAGGGTTATGATACTCGGTGTGGCTGATAGCTGTGTAGCTTTTGTTTTTCCAGTCGAAGGTGGAATAGAGGAAGAAGTTGCCAAAATCCCAACGTATGTATCCATTGAGGTCGACATAGCCCTTGGCCGATTGATCGTTGTACTTATCCCAGTTGTAGCTGGCAGAAAAAGATGCTTTAAACGAATTGGAACGATAGGCTATGTAGGTACCTAGGCTAGTGCCCTTATAGGTGCCGTTGTTTCGGTATGACTCTATCTGAATATTATCCTCTGTTCTTACATACGACTCTATCATTTTGTTATACCGATTATGACTACTATATACACGGATCATAAAGTCACCTATCGACTTGTCATACTTCAAGTCGATATTTTGTATCATTACAGGTACCAGATATGGGTTTCCCTCTATCCGGTACCAAGGGTTGATGGAAGTGTTGTAAGTAGTCAGCTGACTACTCTCCGGGAGGCTGTTGGTGAGATAGTAGTTAGCCCTTAACACCTGCTTATGGGACAATTGCCACGACAGGCTGGCCGAAGCCTTGGGGCGCCAATGGGTAGTTTCGTCAGCATCGGTAGATATGCCAAGCAATTGTACACCAGCCGAGGCCATATAGTAGAGTTTGCCTATTCCGTTGGCATAAGATGCATAGGCAAAACTATTCAGTCGTTTAGTATGAAGTTTTTCTGTAGGTGTGGCTACATAGTTATAGTCTTTATCCATGGTATACTCCATGCTGGCACCCGAAGTTATGTTTCCATATTTCTTTTCACCGCTGTCATAATCTATTGACACTTCATATTGGTCTCGTCTTGAGTCGAAATCTACCATGGTGGGTACGGTGTTGCCTGCACTCTCCTCCACATTCACATGACAGGATTTCGCAAATCCATAATTATATTTGGCATACGATGCCAATATGCTATTATCCTTGAAAGTGTGTTCATAATAGAAAGACCCCAACATACCTCCATCAGAACTCGTTTCCGACTGATTGTTATGAAAAGGATTGTTTGAATTTTCTGTGATATATCGACCATCAAAATGAGCTTTATTTCTATTGTCGTTATTTAGTCCCTTGAATATAGCAGAAAAGTAATCGTTTGAATTTGGCATCCACTTCAACAACAGATAGCCATCCTGAGTATCAGTCTTTTTCTTACTTTTTCCATCTCTGTTTTTAGTAACACCCTCGTTGCTTTCATTGATTTCGTAGCTTGTCTTGTCGTGGCGCAGATAGGTAAGGCCGACATATCCAGAGATGGCGAACTTTTTCTTTCCTATCTCAAATCTTCCAGCTCCAAAACCATACCTAGATGGAATGTCATGGCGAGTGCGAAGTTCGGTGAATGAATACCAAGGCGTGTCCTTGCGTAGTCGGATGTTGAGAATCTTGGTCACTCCCATTTGTAGGTAGCGTGCACTGACCACTTCTGAGAGTTCCACGGACTCAATGCGTGAAGGGTCGATAGGTGCAATGCCCGAATTGAACAGTTTTCCATCAATAAGAATAAGTGGACTTTCGCCATTGGCCATTCGTACAGACTGACCAGAAACATCCACCATCAGCAAGGGTATTTCCGACAAGGCCTTAAAGGGATTGCCACATTCCTTGGCTGTCTGCGAAAGAGTATATACAGTACCTGTAGCTGTGGTTTGGGGTATTTTCTTAGCTGTCACAGAAACCTCGTTAAGCAGGATGGATTGTTCGGTCATTACCAGTACAATCTTGCTTTCTTGTTTAACCTCCCTCGAAATACTTACAGGAGTGTATCCCACACAGGATGCCTGTATGCTGTAAATGCCAGCCGAAGGCACAGTTGCCGTAAACACGCCTTTGTTGGTAATACCAAAGTCCACGATAGAGTCGCCTTGTTGCACACTTATTTCGGCACGCTCTATGGGTTGATGGTTGGCATCCTTTACGGATATCTGTAGATGAATTTGAGCAAAACTACCGATATACGTCAGCAGAATAACAAAAAACAATAGCGAAATACGCTTACTAAGATTCTTTTCCATATACTCTCTCTTTTATCATGTTAATATTAAATTGCATGAGAACAAACTCTGCCATATTAAAGTTTGTGTTTTCTAGGAAACATGGAATATCAGCAGATTCTTCCATTTTCTTTTGGCATGGACCTCCACATGTTGGTAACATCTTGCATCCTTTGCATTTTTTCTGGACTTTATAATTGTCTAGGTAAGCTATCTTTTCCTTATTCCAAACAATGTTTCCGTCCTCCAAATGCCCTAGAGCATGTTCGTTATCAAACTTAGGTATTGTAGTGCATTTAAATACATTTCCATCATAATTGATGACAGCTTCATTTTTTCTGTCACACAGGCAAACACCACCTTGTCCATAATAGTCAACGACAAAATTAGCTTTGAATAATTTTTCCATTGTGGATAGAACCAATGCTTGAGAAATGTTATCTACATCTACTTGCCACACTTTCTTTAGTATAATTTTGGTTCTTTTTCTATCTAATGGCTGCAATTCTTCTAAGATTGAATCAAAGTCTTTAAGGGTATCTTGATCAAAATTGATTCTAACAGCTACATACGATAGTTTGATATGGTCTAATATATTACGTATGTTATTTACAGTGGCAGAAAAAGCATCAAACGTAGAAGACTTGGGATGTTTTATCTTGTTATGTTGCTCCCGATTTCCGTCAAGGGTAATTTGGAAGAAGCATCTATAATCTTTCAGAAAGTTGATTGCTGTCTGGGTGCAAAGTGTCCCATTTGTGGTAAAGTCTAGAATAAAATTTATATTATTGGCTTTGCAAAAGTCATCGGCTTTAGCCACTATCTTTTTTATTACAAAAAATCTAAGGAAAGGCTCTCCACCAAAAAAAGACAACTTGAGGGTTGAAAAAGGTTGTTCCTTATAGTGTGACTCTATGTTTTTATCAACAGCTTCTATTGTTTCTTCACTCATCACACTTTTAGGTATTTTATTTTCATAGCAATACCAACATGACAGATTACAATCTAATGTTGGATTAATAATGAGTTGGTACATACTTGTATCTTCAAAATCCCTTTTACGCTGGGCCTGTATCTCTAAAAATTCATCAGCATCCTCAGATACAAGAAATTTTCCTTTTTCCAATCGTTCGTATACTTGTGGATACCTTTGTTCAATTTGTTCCAAATTATCTGCATCATACAATTTGAACACATCTTCAGACAGCAAAATATGTGTTTCATTGCGTAAGTTAGAGCAAAGATATATCTCGGGAGCTACCTTTTGGCTCAGTTGATAGAAAGATTTCCTTTTATTCATAGATGCTTAAATTAACAATAATCTGGAAATACAGTTATAGAATATAACTATAATTTCCAGATTATATTGTGAGATTTTTTTAAAATTAAAAATGTCTTACTATATGGCAAAGTGATTGATTATTGATGCTGCCACAATTTTTTTTGTTATTAATGACATCACAATTGGCGCCATTATTGATAACATTACAAGTACCACCATTGTTTATGACATCACAATTAGTGCCATGATTAATTTGTTTATTGAAATCAACGTCGCCACTGTTTTCTCCTCCAAATAACATTGACATACCATCTTTAGAAACTTGTTCTAAAAGACCATTAGGGATATTAACCAATCCCATTGCAATTTTTTCTTCTTGTTTCATTGTTATTATTGTTTTAGTTTGTAATTATGGCAGATTATTCTGCCTTTCTCTTATATTTCTACTTCGCCTTGATAACTGACACTACCATTGGTAATGGCGAGTTCATATACTCCACTAATTACTTGGGGAATAAAAAGTGTTGTGCTCGTTATATAATAGGTATAACTCTCTTCCTCGTTTGAAAGTGTGAGCATATAACCTACTACATGTTTCGGTACAGTAATTACATTAGCTGTAATGTCAATACAGAGTGGTCTTGCAGGAGCCTTGCTTCCTGTATTATTTTTTTGCCCTACATAAATAACTGTACGCACTAAACTATAAGACTCAGCTTTACTTTGGAGCGGGCAAATGAGCATAGCACTCCCAATTAAAAATAAATAAAAAACTTTTTTCATGTTGATGACTTTATTAAAAAAAACTATGGTGCAAAGATAATCTGATCTTCCTGAAAAATTATAAGGAAAAGGCTATGAAAAATTCACAAGAATTCACAAAGACCATATAAGTCACTATAAAACAAATAATTATAAAAACTTCACAAAAATCAACAAGAGGATAATTTCATTTAAATTTAAGCTAAAATATAGCTTCCTGAAAGAAAAATAACCACATCAATTTGCATTTTTCCGATAATTATATTATCTTTGCATAAGATAGGTGCACCTCAGCAAAACATTCAAGCAAGCTTGATGATTCTGCCTTCGGTTTGCACTATCTGCATAAGATAAATATATAAAAAAGAGAGATGAAAAAACTTCCGTTAGTACTTTTAGCAATTGTGTCCCTATTTGTGCTTGCTGGTTGTCATGGCGACAAGCAACATGATGACTTGTTGCAGCAAGCTGACAGCATCATGAATATAGATGATGATTCGGCAAAAGTTGCTATCAAACTATTGGACAAGGCAAAGCCGCAGCTAAATGACTTTTCTAAAGCTCAACGTATGCGTTATCAGTTGCTCTATCATAAGGCGATGAACAAGGCAGACATTTTGTTTTCTTCAGACAGCATCATGAAAAATGTGGTAGCATATTACGAAAAACATGGTACATCCAATGAACGTATGCTTGCCTACTATATGCTTGGTTGTGTATATCGAGATATACATGAAGCTCCTATGGCATTAGAGTATTATAACAAAGCAACGGAGCAAGCTGATACTACCAGTCAAGATTGTGATTATGCGACATTGTGCAGGATTTATGGACAGATGGGGATATTGTTTGAAAAACAATTCTTGCCATATCAAGAATTAGGTGCTTTAGACAAAGCTGTAAAATATGCATACTTTGCAAAAGACACATTGAATGCATTAAGATATTATCAAAACAAGAACAGTGCATATGATTTTCTTGGTAAAAAAGATTCTGCAATGATAATTAACCTTAAAGCTGCCAATCTTTTTAGAAAACACGGCTACGACTATGATGCTAATATTGCATTTGGATGCAACTACATATATTATATAGACAACAAAAACTACCCAAAAGCCAAAGAAGCATTTGAGGCATACCAATCAACTAATTATCAAGGAAATACCAACTATGATGATTCTAAAGCATTTTTGCTTTACGAAAAAGGGTTATATTATATGTTTATGAACAACTTAAATATTGCATATACATGTCTTCAACAAAGTTTTAAATTTAGCAAATCTTACAGCAACAAATGTGCAGCCACAGAAGGATTGGCAAAATATTACACAAAAACAAATAATTCTGCTTTAGCTGCAAAGTATGCATTATTGAGTTCTGAATATAATGATTCCTCACTCTATGAGTTGAGAGAATCTCAGTTGCAACAAATGCAGGCAATGTATGACTATAGCAGAAATCAAAAACTGGCTAAAGAAGCAGAATATAAGGCAAAGCAAAGACTAAATACAATATACCTTATTATTATAAGCAGTTGCTTGATTTTATTATCGGCTGTTTATATCTACAGAAAAAACATCAGGAAGAGAAACCATAAGCTATTGGTGGCTCAACGCCTATACAAAGCCAGCATTCTGAAATTGCAAACGACAAAGACTGAACTGGCTCATCTGAAAAACTTGAACGAAACAAAAATAGCGGCTCTCATCAAAGAAAAAGAGGCTGTCATAGAAAGTCTACAAAAAGAAATTAATCAATACGAAAGCATTCATTCCGGACGTAATCTTGTCGAGATAAACAAACAACTGATGGATACATTTGTGTATAAGAAACTGGCTTATATAGAATGTCATCCGCAAGAGAAAATCACTAACGAAACCTGGGACAACTTAGAAGAAACCCTTGAGGGAATGATTCCATCTTTGGCAAATATCAAATTGAAACTAAGCAAAAAGGAATATCGTATTTGCCTGCTGACAAGACTGCACTTCTCCCCCTCTGCCATCAGTTGCTTCATGCAATGCAACTTGCCCGACATTTCCATGTCGCGTAAACGTATGCTGTCGAAACTGTGTGAAAAGGACGGAAAACCCAAAGAGCTGGATGAATATATCCAACATTTGATGTAACTCAACTTTCGCAAGATACAATATTGGAAATCCAATAAAACAAGAAGAAATAATCTCCAAATGATAATAAAAAAGGGCGAGTCATCCCGCCCAAAATGTATTCACAACGGAAAAATGGCCAACATTTGGGGATTCTTCTGCTTTTTTAAAAAAAACATTTGGGGATTCTTCTTGTATTTCAGTAAAAACATTTTGGGATTCTTCTGTTTTTTAACCAAAAAGATTTGGGGATTTAGGATAAATATCGTAAATTTGCACCCAATAAATAGAATAGATTATGGGAAAAGTTTTTAAGCGTAAACTATATGATAAAATGCTTAACTGGAAGCAGACCAGAGATGGTTCTACAGCACTTCTCATCAAGGGAGCACGTCGTGTAGGGAAATCCACAATAGCAGAGGAATTTGCAAAAAACGAGTATAAAAGCTATATACTCATCGACTTTGCTGATGCACCAACAGCCTTGTGGGAGGCTATTGACAACATTTCTGACCGCAATCATTTTTTCATGCAACTTCAATTTATATATGGTGTAAGATTATACGAACGTAAATCTGTAATCATTTTTGATGAGGTTCAGAAGTGTCCCCAAGCTCGTGAGGCCATTAAATATTTGGTCAAAGATCACAGATATGACTATATTGAGACAGGGTCATTGCTTTCTATCCGGAAGAACACCAAGGGAATCGTTATACCAAGTGAGGAAACACGACTTACGATGTATCCTATGGACTATGAGGAGTTTCGCTGGGCTTTGAATGACAATGTTACAATTGATATGCTTAGAGAATGTTTCAATAGCAAACGTTCTTTAGGTGATGCAACCATGAGGAAACTTCGTCGTGACTTTAGGCTGTACATGTTAGTTGGGGGCATGCCACAAGCTGTCTATACCTATTTGAAAACAAATAACTTAACAGAGGTTGATAACAAGAAGAGGGAAATCCTGGATATATATATAGATGATTTTTTGAAGATAGACCCATCTGGTAAGATATCCAAGATGTTTAGTGCAATACCCGCCCAGCTTAGTAAAAATGCCAGCCGATACCAACAAACCAGCATCTTAGGGAAAAATGAATCCTCAGAAATAATCGCCGAGTTCTTGCGCGACATGGAAGATAGCCTTACCGTAAATTTCGCTCACCACTCAAACAATCCTAATGTGGGGCTTCCTGCACATATGGACTACGCCCAGTACAAGATGTTTATGGGGGACACTGGGCTTTTTGTCACGCTGGCCTTTTGGGATAAAGATGTAACCGAGAATGTCATCTATCAGAAACTTCTTAGTGACAAGTTATCCGCTGACTTTGGCTACGTATATGAAAATATTGTAGCTCAAATGCTTGTGGCAACAGGCAATAGGCTTTTCTACCATACATGGCGATCCAAAACATCAAACCACAATTACGAGGTTGATTTTTTACTATCACGTGGAAGCAAGCTGTGGCCGATTGAGGTAAAATCTTCTGGCTATCAGACACATAAGTCGTTGGATGAATTTTGCAAAAAATATTCGGAGCATATCAGTAACAGGTACTTAATATATACCAAGGATCTTAAAAAGGATAAAGAAACAATACTTCTACCTGTTTTCATGACCATGTTCTTGTAAAAAATATAAGTATGATGAAAGATTATACAGAATTGTGGCAACTTCAGGATTCCATAACAAAATTCACAACGGAATAATCCTTATTGTTTAACCTTAGCCCCTAATTTTAGAAGGTTTTCCTCATTCTATGCCCCTAATTTTAGAAAAGCAGTATCTTTGCATTTATTTAGGGTCTGCTGAATTAATTCAGCAGACCCTAAATAAATAGTCTTCGGCAACAAGCCAAAGGCACTCACGAAATACGATATCAAAGATACGAAACGACAGCACGTGAAACTGGAGGGATCTATTGGAATTGGTACAAAGAAGAGGTCTTCCGACTTTTTCTAATTCTTTATTTCAATATCTTCCTTTACGTTATTGCGTATCTTGGTGAGGAAAGCCTTCATGCGACTGGCATCCTTATGGTCGATGATATCAATCAGCTCGGCAAGCTCCTCACGAATCTGACTCAGCTGTCCTGAAGTATAGGGGTTGAAGAGAATTTCTTGCAACAGATAGTCGTCCTCGTTGAGTACGCCCTTGGCAATGTTCATGTGACGTTTGAAAGTAGTACCAGGAGCATCCTGATGCTTCATCACAGCAGCAAAAACGAAAGTGCTGGCAAAAGGAATACTCAGCGAGTAAGCCACGGTCTGGTCGTGCTCGTCGAAGGTGTACTCGTGCATGTTGAGTCCCAACTGCTGGTACAGATCCTTGAAGAATATCTTGCCCATATAGTCGCCTTCCTTGATGATGACGGCATTCTCCTCTGACAACTGATTCAGATTGGCAAAGGTAGGACCAAACATCGGGTGCGTGCTGACAAAACGGAAACCACTCTTCGTATAAAACTCGTGCAGGCCTGTCTTCACACTGGCTATATCGCTGATGATACAGTCCTTGGGCAACCAGGGCAACACCTCCTCAAAGGCAGGCAAGGTGTACTTCACCGTCACGGCATTGATGACGAGCTCGGGTTTGAACTCGGCTATCTCCTCCAACTTGGTGAAGCGCAGACAGTTGTAGGTAAAGCGCAACCGCTTGGCATCCTTCTCGTATACGGCCACCTCGTGGTCGAAGCTGAGCAGGTCGATGAAGAAACTTCCCATCTTGCCTGCTCCCATTATCAATATTCTCATATCTCTTTATAAGTAAAGAACGAAGCGTATGAATTACTTCTGGTTCAAGATTTCCATCTGCTGGCGAACACTCTCCTCGTGGATGTGCTCGAATATCTGGGCAGCAAACTCTGGACTCATGCCACAGAGTGAAGCCTGAGCACCACGCTTGTCGAGAATCTCGTTGTAGCGATTGGTCTGCAGAATTGTCATATTGTGCTCCTTCTTGTATGTACCAATCTCACGGCACACACGCATGCGCTTTGCCAAAAGCTCCATCAACTGATTGTCCAATTCGTCGATCTGTCCACGCAACTGATGCAGTCCCTCTGTAGAGTAGTGCTCATCGCGAACGACAAGCAGACTGAGAATGTAGTCGAGCACATCGGGAGTAACCTGCTGCTTGGCATCGCTCCATGCATCGTCAGGACTGCAGTGGCTCTCGACGATAAGACCATCAAAACCGAGATCCATAGCCTGCTGACACAATGGTGCTATCAAATCGCGACGTCCACCGATGTGGCTTGGGTCGCAGACGATAGGCAACTGAGGTATGCGGCGATGCAGTTCGATAGGAATCTGCCACATAGGCAGGTTGCGATAGATCTTCTTGTCGAAGCTTGAGAAACCACGATGGATGGCTCCCAATCGCTTGATACCAGCCTGATTGATACGCTGCAAGGCTCCTATCCAAAGTTCCAGGTCGGGATTGACAGGGTTCTTGACCAACACAGGCACATCGACACCTTTCAGACTGTCGGCCAATGCCTGCATGGCGAATGGGTTGGCAGAAGTGCGGGCACCTATCCACAGCACATCGATGCCATACTTAAGAGCCAGCTCCACATGCTCGGGTGTTGCCACCTCGGTAGCTGTCAGCATGCCGGTCTCCTCCTTTACCTGCTTCATCCAGGGAAGAGCAGTCTCGCCATTTCCCTCGAAGCCTCCTGGCTTGGTACGTGGCTTCCACACACCTGCACGGAACATGTGGCATCCCTTTTCTGCCAACTGCTTGGCGGTTGTCATAACTTGTTCCTCGGTTTCGGCAGAACATGGTCCTGCTATTACGATGGGACGTTCCTGATCACTGGGAAGACGTAAAGGTTCTAATTCTAATTCCATATCTTAATCTTTTATATTTTTTAATGTGAATGTTTTCTGTTTACTTATTTTTTATAAGGTGAAGACTCTATGCGAAGAGCTTCTTGATGCGCTGCAAGGCTTCCTTCATCTTGTCGTCCTTGGCACACAGGCTGATGCGCACATAACGCTTGCCGTTGCTTCCGAAGATAAAGCCTGGTGTAATGAACACCCGTGCCTCGTGGAGCACTTTCTCGGTCAGGTCTTCCACATCGGCATAGCTCTCAGGTATCTTACCCCAAAGGAACATGCCCACCTGTTTAGGATCGTAGGTACAGCCCATCACGTCCATGATCTGTTCGGCAATGTCGCGACGACGGCGATAGTTGTCGATATTGTTTTCGTGGTGCCATTCATCGCTGTTACCTATCATAGCCTCGGCAGCAGCTAATTGTATGCCTCGGAACGAGCCATTGTCGATATTGCTCTTCACCTTGAGAATCCACGAGATGAAAGTCTTGTTGCTCGAAATCATCGCCACACGCCATCCGGGCATATTATGACTCTTGCTCAGCGAGTTGAATTCGATACAGCAGTCTTTTGCTCCCGGCACCTGCATGATGCTCATGGGGTGCTCATTGAGGATGAGTGAGTAAGGATTGTCGTTCACTACAACGATATTGTGCTTCTTGGCAAACTCTACCAGTCGCTCGTAAGTCTCCATGCGGGCATTGCCTCCTGTAGGCATATTGGGATAGTTGGTCCACATCAGCTTGACATGACTCAGGTCCATCTTCTCCAAGGCTTCGAAGTCAGGCTGCCATCCATTGTCTTCTCTGAGATCATAATAAGTTATCTTGGTACCCAAAATCTTATTGATGGCAGTATAGGTGGGATAGCCAGGATTAGGAATCAGCACCTCGTCGCCAGGATTGCAGAAAGCCAGGGTAACGTGCAGAATGCCTTCCTTGCTGCCTATCAGCGGCTGTATCTCTGTAGCCCAGTCGAGGTCTACATCGTACCATCTCTTGTAGAACTCTGCCATAGCCTTTCGCAGCTCAGGAATGCCCACTGTGGGCTGATAACCATGTGTGTCGGACTTCTGAGCCACTTCGCAGAGCTTGTCGATGGTCTGCTTTGACGGTGGCATGTCTGGACTTCCGATGGCAAGGCTGATGATGTCCTTTCCCTCAGCATTGAGCTGGGCTACTTCTTTCAGTTTTCGGCTGAAGTAGTATTCCTGTATCTCGGTTACTCTATTGGCTGGCTGTATCATTTTATCTAATGTTTAAATTTTTAATGTTCAATGTTTAGCGTTGAATGTTAAGTATAATCGGCAGCAAAGTTTTTTTACCTTTTTACTTTTTTACCTTTTTACTTTTTTACTTTTCAACTCCTACTCTCTTTCCTCGTACTCGCCGAGAACCTTGATTTTCTTCACCAGTGGTGTGATGGCATCAATACTCTGGCGGTATCGGGTAAGGTTGTCGAAGGTAAGGTCTACATAGAAGAGATATTCCCACTCATGTCCGATGACGGGCAGCGACTGAATCTTGGTAAGGTTCACGTCGTAGAAGCTCAGGATGGTGAGCACCTTGGAGAGCGATCCCTTGTCGTGGGAAAGGCTGAAGACGATGCTTGCCTTGTTGGCCTTCTCGATGGGTCGAAGGAGAGCAGCCTTCTGCGGATTGCTCACCACGAGGAAGCGCGTGTAGTTGTGCGGATTGTCGTGGATGCCTTCTTGCAGCACCTTCATGCCATACATCTCGGCTGCATAAGTAGAGCAGATGGCAGCCCATCCTCTTACCTGATGCTTGGCGATGAAGGCAGCCGAGCCTGCGGTATCCTCAGCCTCAACAGCTTTCAGGTCGGGATGATTGGCAAGGAATCTGCCACACTGCATCAATGCCACAGGATGGGAATGCACTTCCTGGAGTGTACTCCAGTCATCATCGGGCAAACAGCAGATGCTGTGCTCTATATGGAGGCGGTGCTCGCCTACTACTGTCGTTCCGCTCTGGCGCAGAAGCTCATAGTTGTGGAGCAGACTGCCCGCTATGGTATTCTCGATGGCTACGATGCCGATGACTGTAGGATCGCGCTTGATGTTTTCGAACACCTCCTCGAAGGTGGCGCAACAAATCAGTTCCACCTGTTCATCACCGAAATATTGATGGGCAGCTATGTCATGAAACGACCCCAACTCGCCTTGTATTGCTATTCTCTTCATCTATATTGTTTGTATCTGTTATGAAAAACGGTCCTCACTCTCCAAGGAGCGGGACCGTTTCGATAGATTTCTTAATCTTAATATCCTAAGTTGAAATTATACGCAACTTCCCGCTTTACAATTGCTTGCAAAGTAAAAATAAAAGCTATAAAAGTATGCGTTAAACTTCTTCATTGTTCTTTCTTTTATTTATTGTCTACTACAATGGGGTATTCCCTCAATTGTGTTATACGATTGCAAAAGTAGCATTTTTATTTGTATCCACCAAACAAATTGACAGATTTTTTACACAAAACCTTGCAATTTATTGTTTTCGTGCATAAAGATGCTTATATCTTTCAAGATTTTCTGCTCTATGGAAATTCTACAGGAAGCCCTCATCTGCCAACGAAGCCGCCTTCATCTGACATAGAAGCCGCCTTCATCTGCCAACGAAGCCTATTGCGTTTGCCAACGAAGCCTATTGCGTTTTTCAGCCTTATATACCTTATTATATATATTGTCTATTTTTTGACTTCCGTAGCTTTGATGATAACAACATCCTGCAGAGGACGGTCATTATTGCTTTTGTCGGTCTCCACATTCTGGATTTTCTCTACCACATCCAGTCCTTCAAGCACTTCGCCAAAGACTGTGTAGCCACCATCAAGATGGGGCACGCCGCCATATTTCACATATCCTGCCTGCACCTGCTCATTGGGAATGGCGTACACCTTGTCCTCGCCTTTCATCTTCTGCACCAGATATTCCATCTGCCGTGCTGAGAAATTGCGTCCCCAGGTGATGTAGAAATCGCAAGGTGCCGAAGCTTTCTGTGGATTCACGTCATCGCCCTCACGGGCAGCACAGAGCTGTCCGCGCTTGTGATAATATTTGGGATAACGTATCTCGGCAGGCACAGTGTAGGCAGTATCGAAGCGCTCCACCTTGCCGGGCGTCACCTTTCGTGTGCCAGGATTGCCGCCCTGAATCATAAAGTTCTTGATGACTCTCTGAAAGATGCAACCATCATAATAGCCCATCCTCACCCACTTCAGGAAATTGTCTCGATGAAGAGGTGTATCGTTGTAAAGCGCCACGCGGATATTGCCCATGTTTGTTTCTATCAGCACCTCTGGACAGGTGGCATCCTGATGGAAAGCAGCCGTATCAGGTACGACATTATCGGTCTGCGCACAAGCCATCAGAGGCAGAAGCAGACAGTACATTATAAACAAAAAAGTTCTTCTCATATTCATACTTTTTATTATTACAAGACAAAGGTAATGCTTTTTTAACCAAAACATTCCTATTTATTGTTTTTTAATATAAACATCTGACTGCTTTCGTCTAAAAAGTTGTAAGTTTGTACGTGAATAACAAGAATATCAGGCTCACAAAAGCCTAAAAAGACGAATCATTATGAAAAGTAAAATAGCATATTTCTTCATGCTCATCCTCTGCTGTGCTTCTGTTCATGCACAGCAGGTTCATCTCGGTCCGCTCCACAGTAGCGACAATCCACGTGAAGACTGGCTGTTGCCTGGCGACACCATCTTCCAGGCCGAACAGCCTCTCATATACAAGGGTAAGCCGGTAAAGAACACCCAATACTCCGTTGCCAAGAAAAGTTTGATGGCTTTGGCTCCATTCCAGGATACAGACAGCAAATCGATGTATGCCGGTGACAGGTCGGTGTATGCTGGCGACAGCAGTTTCTTCTACAATCCCGTCAGCATGATGCCCTTCAGCACATACGGTTACGGACTGCACCGGGGACTGAACGTATCGCTCGACCTTTCTGCCTTTGCCACTTTTGGCAAGAACCTCCCACACAAGGGCGGTTTCTCGCAGAACATCAATGCCACCTATCTGGCTCCGCTCACCAAGGACGGCAAGTTGTGGATAGCAGGCGGTGGTTATTTCAACAATACCTTCTGGGGAAGCGACAGCTATCGCGATGTGGGACTGTACGCCATCCTTGGCTATCGGTTCAACGAACACTGGGAAGCCTATGTTTACGGACAACTGAGCGTGAGCAACAACTACAGCCGATATGGCAATATCTATAGAGGTTATCCCTATTATGGCTGGGGCTGGCCTGTAACAGGTGTCATGCCGTTGGGCTATGGCATGGGGGCAGCCGGTGCCAATGTACTGGGAGCAGGAGTGAAATACAATGTCAACAAGAATTTCTCTATCGGACTGAACGTAGAAGGCATCTGGTACAACAACAAGACTCCTGTCTACTTCGACCAATACAATTATCCCGGCAGGACTGATTAACGTCGGATGCTTATCACATCAAGTCAAATCGTGAACGTCCGTATTAAATAAGGAAGTTAAGGAGTCAAGACAGAATAAGGGGCAACAGTTTCAGTTGCCCCTTATTCTTTTTATGCATTAATTCTGTTGTTGCCTTATCCATAACAATGCCCTCCTAAGGCCATGGAATGGCAGCAGCTGAGCAGAAAAACCTTATTCATTGACCAGTATCTGAACGATACGCTCGGCAGACCTTCCGTCCCATCTGTCGGGAATGCCCGCTTTCTTCCATTCGCCTCTCAGCAAGACCTTCGTCATCAGTACAAGACGGTCAGCATCCTCGCCCACCAGCACATTGGTACCTATCTTCACGGTCTCGATGTGTTCGGTATAGCTGTTGAGCGTGATACAAGGCACACCGTTGAAGGTTGCCTCCTCAGCCACATTTCCTGAGTCGGTAACGATGCCCATGGCGTGAGCAGTGAGATAACTGAAGTCCAAATAGCCCTGAGCCTCTATCAGCATGATGCCCTCCAAGCCCATAGCCTCTACCTCCTGGCGAGCCTTGCCACGAAGCGGAGCCACTACAGGCACACCAGCCTCATGAGCAGAGGAAACCACGGCAGAAACTAAGCTGCGCATCTCCTCGCTATTATTAATGATGGCCTTGCGGTTGAGTGTCAGCACGATGTACTGTCCCTCCTTCAGTTGCTTGTCGTCCATCAATTGGGGACGCTTCATGCGCTGCTGCAGGAAACGGATATTATCGATGAGCACATTGCCCACCATATAAACCTTGGAAAGCTCGGCGCCCTCCTTGTTGGCGATGCTGTTGTTGGAAATACCCGCAGTAAAGAGGATATCAGACAGCCCGTCGATAACCAGTCGGTTGATTTCCTTAGGCATAGTGATGTCGAAACTACGGGTTCCTGCGGCAATATGTGCCAACAGAATGCCTTGTTTCTTGGTAACGATGGCTGCAGCCATGGTAGAGGCAAGGTCGTCGACCACAATAACCACATCCGTAGGATTCTGCTGCAGATAAAGCTCGAACTTAGACATGACCTGTCCTGTGAGTTCATTGAGGTTCTCGCAGTCCACACCTAAATAGACATCAGGACGACTTATCTCCAAGTCGTCGAAGAGAGAGCCCTCGAGTGTAGGATCGTCTTCACAGCCGGCATAAACCAAACTGTAGTTGATTGCCTTTCCACTCTTCTGGGCATTTACAATCGCTCTGATGACGGGCGCCACCTTGATAAAGTTGGGTCGGGCACCCGCCACGATACAGATATTCTTATTCATAGTTTAGTTTTGATTATCCCTTAAAAAGATCCTTGATGCCACCAATAGAGCCCATCAGGTTGGAAGCCTCATAAGGCAGATATACAACCTTGTTATCCTTACCCTGAGCCACATCCTGCATCATGGCGATATATTTCTGCGCCAAGAGATAGTTGGCAGGATTAGTAGACTGTCCTACGGCATCGGTAATTTTCTGAATGGCGATGGCTTCAGCCTCAGCCTTGCGAATACGTGCAGTAGCCTCACCCTCAGCCTTGAGGATGGCCTGTTGCTTCACAGCCTCGGCCTTGTTGACGATAGCAGCCTTCTCACCTTCAGAGAGCAGGCGCTGTTTTTCCTTCTCACCCTCAGAAGCCAGGATGGTGGCACGCTTGTTACGCTCAGCCTGCATCTGCTTCTCCATGGCTCTGAGCACACTCTCAGGAGGAGTAATATCCTGCAACTCCACACGATTTACCTTGATACCCCACTTGTTGGTAGCATCGTCCAATACCGCACGCAACTTGGTATTGATGGTATCGCGCGAGGTCAAAGTCTGGTCCAGTTCCATCTCGCCGATGATGTTACGCAGAGTTGTCTGTGTAAGTTTCTCGATGGCATTGGGCAGATTGTTGATTTCGTACACACTCTTGAAGGGGTCTACTATCTGGAAGTACAACAGAGCATTGATCTGCATCTGGATATTATCTTTTGTGATCACGTTCTGTCTGTCGAAATCATACACCTGTTCACGCAGGTCGATAGTGTTGGTGTACATATATCTACCATTGCGCATAGCCACAATCTCCTTGGCACGGTCGATAAATGGTATAATGATGTTGATACCTGGTCTGAGGGTTGCATAGTAACGTCCCAGACGCTCTATAATCTTTGTTTCACTCTGAGGAATGATAACAATCGTTTTCTTTACGAAAATAAGGGCCAGCACAACGATGGCAGCCAATACATAAATTCCAATCATAATCGTTATGTTTTAGGGTTATTAATTATCTTACAATCTCCTCCACCTTCAAGATGATGGACTCTCTGCCCACGATTTTCACCTTGGCACCTTCGGCAATATCCTCAAGTGCAGAAGGAGCCTCAGCCTTCCAGTCGTCACCATCGAGTTTCACGCGACCATAACCGCCCTTTACGATGCACTGGCTTACCTCGCCTACCTGTCCCAACAAGGCATCGGCATTACTCACTCTGTCATCGGCACCATGCTTGATAATATGCAGCAGGTGCGGACGAATAAGCCAGATACTCAGCACGGAGCAAACCGCCCATACCACAATCTGCAACCAGAAGGGCAAGCCCATCCATGCTGCTAAGATGCTGACAATGGCACCAATGGCAAAACACGTTACATAGAAATCGCCCGAAGACAACTCCATAATCAGGCAAAGGAAGGTAATCACCGTCCAGAACAGCCAAAGGTTTTGTGAGATGTAATCAATCATATCTTTGAATTTTTAGTTAGTCATTCCTACTGCATTCATGCTAAGAGGTTGTCACGAAAGCACATTCTTTGGTCTGCCCGTGCTTTTGTCAGCTCATTCTCTCCCAAGCTTACCTTTTCTTTGTATTCTTGGCAGGATGATAATACTTGAGCGCTGTAGGCATTTCCTTTTGCAAAGCAGCTATTCGCTTGGCATCGGAAGGATGGTCGCTGAAGATGTCATTCTGGTTGGAACTGTTGCCCTGCGACATACGTTTCCAGAACGGAATGGCCTGCTGAGGATCGTAGCCTGCCATGGCAGCAAAGATAAGTCCCATATAGTCGGCCTCTGTCTCATTGTCGCGCGAATACTTCAAGTTGCGGAAAGAGAAATACTTTCCAGCCACGGCACTCGCCAAATCGCCTACACCGCTGCCTACAGCCTGATTGAGCACATTGCCCAGGATGTTGGTACCTACCTGTTGGTTTTGCTGCTTGGTAAGCTGCTCGGCACTATGCTTTGCCACAGCATGAGCAATTTCATGTCCCAAGACGATGGCAAGAGCCGTCTCATTCTGTGTATAGGGCAACAAGCCTTCATACACCACAATTTTTCCACCAGGCATACAGAAGGCGTTGGCACTTTTGTCCTGCACGAGGTTGAATTCCCATGCATAGTTTTTCACATCGTTGGCAAAGCCGTTCTGCTTCAGATAGGTTTCCACGGCTGTAGCCAGTTTGCGCCCTACCCTTTGCACCATGGCCGTATGTTGAGCATTGGTCGACTTCTTGGCAGTCGCCATATACTTGGTATATTCTTGGTTGGAGAGGCTGAGCACTTGCTCGTCTGACACCGAGATGCGATGTGTGCGACCTGTAAGAGGTACGGTCTGCGTGGTTCCGCATGATGTCATCATCATCAAAGCCACCATGGCTCCAAGAGCCATTCTTTTAATACTTTTCATAATCTCCCTTTTTGAGTTATTTGTTCATACTGCAAAAATAGTATTTATTCAGCAAACGACCAAACAAATAATGTTATTTCTTAGCAAATTTTCTATATCTACAGCAGATATTGCCCACGATAACAGATAAGTATAAAGGTAAAGCAGTTTTCATCGATTTCTGGAACACGTGGTGCGTGCCATGCAGGGCAGCATAATAAATGCTGCTATTAAAATAAAACATTTTTTCATATTCTCAGATCCTGCTTTAACTTTCATTCCACCACATAATGCTGATTATACCTGCACAAATTGCGCCAATGAAAAATATAGAAGAAATAACATGCCAAACTGCATTATTCTTATGACTTTCAAATTTATGGAAATAGCCTATATATTCCTCATTTTTTTGACCCAAGAAGTGGGTAAACAGTAAAGAGAGACCACAAGTGATTATAAGAAATATAAGGAAATGGGAATTCTGAATAGGAAGTATTTTCAATTTCTTAAAAACTGACAGAATAAGCATTTCATAAGGAACAAACATAAAAACTAATGTTCCTTCTGCACGCAAGATACTCATTCCTATATTTTTATCATAAAAACCGATTTTCATCGATTTATGTATATTTTTTATATAGTGCTCCACCGTAGGATTATTTTTATGAATATAGCCAAACGGATCCCAAAAATATAGCCATTTGTATAAACGATCGAATAAAGGCCCAAGTATTCGCATCGGGATGCGATAACTCCAGGATTCTGCACAATATAGAGAATATAATAGTCTCATTACAAATAGTTTCATATCTAATAAACGTAATCTTATAAATATTATTTAAAGAACTTGTGTGCAAAAAAGTCAAAAATAGATCAGAGAGCAATTCTCCTAATTCTCCTCCATAGTAATCACCAGCAATTCCAAGAGGAACAGAACCTGCGCCAGAACCAGCTAATCCACCAAGAGCAGAACCGCCTATTAGGCCAGTATTCGATTATTCTAATTGATCTTCTAGGACAAAGGAAAATAAAGGCCTATCACAAGAATGATTTTTAAAAGTCCTTATGTAAGATTCAGATTTATTACAACTATTTTGCACGTAATCATAAAATGACTCATTTGGAGTCCTATTATAATACCAATTATCATCTGAGTTCTCTATAGTAGAATTATTCATACTATATACATCACCACCAAAGATTGGAATCACTAAAAATTTGCATATTTGCACTATTTTAAGCGCTTCTTGGTATGGAAAAGCATAGCCTTCAATACCTAAATTTTTCAAGGAATAATATTCAGAAATATCATTATCTTGAATAATTGAAATTATATCATTCTGTTTCATTTTATGAGTCCAAATAATCTATGATTAATATATTGACAGAATAATCCGCTAAGACGATGCAAAAGTAAATAAAAAGAATGAGAAACAATAAGAAATGATGGAAAAATCAAAGCGTTTCAAAACGAAGTTGGCTCCGATAATCTCAAAGAGACCATCGAAGCCAACTATCGTAAGGTAAAACAAGAAATACTGCCGCTTGTTGATTCAGAGATTCAAAGGATAAAGAATACCCCAGCCTTGTCTCATCTCATTTCGGACAAGTAGCGCAAACATGAATCAGATAGTGTGGATGGTGGTATAATGGTTTACAGAGCAGAACTATATCCACAGGTTGATCTTATGATAGCCGTCAGCATTAATAAATTACGCTTATACCAAATTGTTTTCGTTTCAATTCTTTTAGCCAAGATTTTTACGACCAAAATTATTTTTCATAAATTTTCAGGGTGTTTTTATTAGCATAAAAATCGACCCCAATTTTTTATGGGGGCTCATATATGAATTAAAACACATACAAGAACCGCCCCCACTATCATGTCAGCAATCGCAAACATCAAGCATTGA
>OIYY01000151.1_pt1 | contig 53912 bp, 51 predicted proteins | sample 1588341 | NCBI WGS metagenome assembly OIYY01 (sample SAMN03283287) | human gut metagenome | biome: human-associated habitat; material: feces | host: Homo sapiens | place: Peru | collected 2012
ATTTATATAGGTTAATAGACTTTCAAGCCCCCCCCCTAATTAACAAATAGTTAACGTTTTTAATTACTACTTTATTCATGAGAAGGACCTCCTTTTCTTTATTATTCTTCTTCAGTATTAGCCTCTCTTTTTACTAATACTTCTCTTGGTTTAGAACCATTTTGTGGTCCTATTATACCTCTTTCTTCAAGTAAGTCTACTATTCTAGCAGCTCTATTATAGCCAATACGATACTTTCTTTGAATTAGAGAGGCTGATATTTTACCAAACTCCATAGCGAAATCTACAATATCATTATATAATGGATCATCATATTCCTCTTTTGATTCATAACCATCGTCATATTTGCCAGCATCTGTTCCTTCGCCGCCTCTTTCTTCTGTTATAGAGTGGTCATAATTAGCCTTCTGCTGTGATATTGTGAAGTCTACTATTTTTTGTAATTCTTCATCACTTACATAAGCACCTTGTATTCTTATTGGAACATTTTCTCCCATTGGTTTGAATAGCATATCACCTTTACCTAATAGTTTTTCGGCGCCAGTTTGGTCTAGGATTGTTCTTGAATCTATTGATGATGATACGGCAAATGATATACGAGATGGTATATTGGCTTTTACAACACCGGTTATTACATCAGTAGATGGTCTTTGGGTAGCTACGATTAAGTGAATACCTGCTGCTCTAGCCATTTGAGTTATTCTCATTATTGAGTCTTCAACATCTTTAGCAGCTACAAGCATTAAATCTGCTAACTCATCGATTATAAATACAATATATGGCATTTTTACATAGTCTGTATTTGTTTCACACATTTTGTTATAAGAACTTATATTCTTACACTTAGTATCTTCAAATACTTGGTATCTTCTTTCCATCTCTACGACAATATTCTTTAAAGCAATAGAGGCTTTCTTAGGATCTGTTACTACTGGAGTAAGTAAGTGTGGTACACCATTATACATTGATAATTCTACTTTTTTAGGGTCTACCATTACTAATTTTACTTCGTCAGGTTTAGTTCTCATTAATATTGAGGCTATTATACAGTTAATACACACTGATTTACCACTACCAGTAGCACCTGCTATTAAAAGATGTGGTGTAGCATTTATTTCAGCCCACTTTACTGTACCCATGATATCTTTACCTAGTCCTACAGCAAGTAATGATTTATCACTTGGTTCTGGTAATTTACTTAGTACTTCTCTAAATGATACAGCACTATTTACTTTATTTGGTAATTCTATACCAATAGTACTTTTACCAGGTATTGGAGCCTGTATTCTTACATCTTTAGCGGCTAAGTTTAAGGCTATTTCTTTTTGTATTGATAATAGTTTATTAACTTTAGTACCTGCTTTTAACTCTAATTCATACTGAGTAACTGATGGTCCTATATGACACTCTTTTATCTTACCTGGTATTTCGAAATCGGCAAGTACTTTCTCTAAAGTAGTTATATTTTGTTTTACTGCTTCAATATTTTCTTTATCATTATTACTTTTTGATAATTTTAATAAGGTTAATGGTGGTAATTTGTAATTTACGTTGATTACTGGTTTTTCTTCTTCAGTATCTTCTTTTACCATTACACTTGCACTAGCAGTCTTTATTGGTATATCTGGTTCTACTGATAACTCTTTTTCTTCTTTATCTGGAGTTTTTTCTACAGTAGGAAGAATTATTCTACTATCAGTAGTATCAGCATTTTCTTTCTCTTTGTGTTCTTTCTTTTTAATCTTTGGTACTTTTATTTTCTTAATTAAATCGATAAGACTAGTATTAAATAATAATATTGTACCTATTACAATTAAAGTAATAATAACTATCTTAGTACCATCTCTAAATAGACTAAAGAAAATATAGGTAAAGATTGCTCCTATCATACCACCACCACTATTAGAAATAGCATAACTTATAGTATCTACTATATTTGTATTTCCTGTGCTATCAAAGGCTTTTAATAGATTATTAAATGTCTCTGTTATTATTTTTATTCCTTCTTGTGAATGTACTTCTATATATTTTAAGTGAAGTAATACTAAGAAAGATATTACTAGTATATAAAAACCTATCCATCTTAGACTAAGTAAGTTAGGCGTTTTTCTTTTTACTATTAGATATCCTCCTAATATTAATAATCCAAATAATAGGAATGGATATATATTACCCACTAGAAATACTGCGAATGATTTTATAAAATTACCCGCAGGACCGTAAGCTCCTATTCCTATAATTGCAGCAAGTATTAGTATTATACCTACCACTTCATTTGTATATTCAAATTTTTTCTTTTCACTATCTTTTTTAGTTTTTTTCTTTGCCACTTTATCAACCTTCTATCCATATTAATTATAACATTGCTAATATTAAAAGTAAAGTTTTTAATTGCTTTTTTATACTAATTAATAAGTCTAAGCTTTAACTAAAAATTTACAAAAAAACACTATGGTTAAATAAACAAAAAGAAATAATTAGAGTGTTTGAAGTCAAAAATTTTTACCTTAAGTTAATTTAAATAAAATTGTCGTAAGGAAGACCTTAGGCTTACTTACGCCTTTAGAGACTACAGGCTCTAAAGGAATAGAAAAAGAAAACTATTTATTATAGTCTTCTATTGTTTTAGTTACTATTTCTTTTAAATATTTAGTAGAATAAGTACAACCACTGATAGTATCTAAATTATCAAGATTATTTTGATTATTCTTTATCTTATCTAAATAATTATTATCTTTTATAATAGCGGTATATGTTTCATTACTCTTTAATAACTCTATATTAGAAATATTACCACTAGTAAATACTATCTTTAATTTTAAACTATTTTTGCCAGCATAACCTCTTCCCATTACTTCATAAGTTGTTATATTACCATTCTTTGTTTTAGATAATATACTAAAACTATCATCTGGTTCTTTATTTAATACCTTAGTACTTATTATTACTCCTAGTAGTAGGGCTATTATAGTACTTAGAAACATTAAAGATATTTTAATTATTTTTTTATTATATAGTTTTATACTTAAGTAGTTTATTAGTATTGTTATTAAGTTAACTATTAATATTGATATTAATACTCCCTCTGGTAATGGAGTTAAATATCTAATAAACATGGTTATAATACCTAAGAATACGCCACTTATTAACTGTCCGGTATTAGTAATTGGTGTCGTTACGGGATCGGTAGCCATGAAGACTGCTCCAAAAAGTAAACCTCCAGATAATATGTTAAATAAGATAAACCATAGTCCAATATCTTTAGTTATACATATTACTAAACTTATTAATACTACGGTTAATACATAGGATACTGGTATGCGCCATTTAATCATTTTTTTATAGGTTAAGTAGATAAAACTTACTATACATAGTAGTGATGATGTTTCTCCTATAGCACCTGGTATATTACCAAAGAAGAAGTTTAATAGACTACCAAATGGGGCTACTAATTTATCATAAGTAAGAACATAACTACCTGCGGTCATATTTGATAAAGGGGTTGCACTACTTATGGTATCTACTTCATAAGGATTTAGATATCCTCCTACTAGAGATGAAAATATTACGGTTATGAAGAGACTTCCCGCTAGAGCAGGATTTAGTTTGTTTTTACCAAAGCCTCCTGTTAATACTTTTGATAGAGAGGCTATTATACTACCTAGTATTACTAAGTATAATGGTGTATTTATGGATATTACTAGGCTTAGAAATACTCCTGGTATAATGGCATAGTCTTCTGTAAATAATTCATAAATACTTTTTTTATTCTTTCTAATTAGATAGTATAGGTACTCTGTTAATAAACCAGTAAGTGAAGCTACTACAGCGAATATTAGTGGTTTAAATACTAAGTATAGACTACCATAACCTTTTATTACTGGATATATACCATTTTTATAGATAGAGAATAATATAAAGAAAGATAATATTATTAAGATGGTATACATCATATCAGAAGTTTTATTTTTACTTTTTAGATAACTTCCGTTTCTTACTTTGAATTCTCTCATTTATCATTCACCTTCTCTTTAGCGGCTTTTACAAATTCTCTTACTTCTATTTTTGAAGGACATATATAAGAACATAGTCCACATTCTATGCATTCACCTGCTTTTAGGCATTCTAGTTCTTTGATATTACTGATATTTTTCATAATAAAGGCTGGATATATTCCTGCAGGACATACTTCAAGACATTTTCCACATGATATACATGGTAATGATCTAGTAAAATTATTTTCTATGACAAGTATGGCATTTATATCTTTAGTAATTATTAAGTCGTCAGTTGGAATACTCTTTCCCATCATTGGGCCACCCGCAATAAAAAGTGGATTCTTTATTTTTTTATAACCATCTAGTGAGGCTATTACTTCACTAGCGAGAGTACCTATTTTTACTTTGATATTAGTCTTTTTCTTTATACCAGGGCCAGTAATGGTAATTATTCTTTCTGTTAATGGTCTATTATATTTTAGCATTTCATAGATTGCATAAATGGTACTAACATTACTAACTAGTATACCTTTTTCAATTGGGTATTTGTCATACTCTATTCCAAGAGTATCTTTTACTACTAGTCTTTCCCAGCCATTTGGATAGGCATCTTTTACTAGTTTTAAACTTATATTGGGATAGGTACCTATATGCTTAGTAAAGGCATTTATTACTTTGGTACTATCCTCTTTTACGACAATATAACTCTTCTTTAGATTCATGATAGTCATTATTTTATCGACAGCCTCAAGTATTTCTTCAGCACTATTTTTCATTAAGGCTTTATCACAAGAGACAAATGGTTCACATTCAACACCATTTACTAAAAGATATTTAGTGTTATCGTTATCATACTTTAGGAAGGTAGGAAAATCACTTCCTCCTAGTCCGGTGATGCCATTTTCTCTAAGAGCACTTATAAATTCTTCTTTAGTATAATCTTTTTTAGGTACTACCTTACTTTTCTCATACTTCTCCTTGAAGTCATTTTCTATTACAACACATTTAATCTTTTTACCATTATTAATTGTTTTAGTATCTCCTACTAGAGCATAACCTGATACAGAACTATGTATAGGGAAATTTATCTTTTCATTGATGGCAATTACCTGTCCTTTATGAACATAATCTCCACCTTTTACTAGATGCTTATACTCTACTCCATTTTTATTTTCAAGAGGTATATAAACTAATTCTGGTTTTAAATAATTATCTATTTTATATAAAACATCACTATCAATATGTACTCTCATTTCTATTCTCCTCTAGTATATAATAGCATAAAATGAAAAAAAAAGATAGTATTTCTACTATCTTGATGTCGGTTTTTTTATTTCTTGTGGTTCTCCAAATAATTTGGCATTAGCTTCATCATATATTGCCTGCATTTCATCATATGATTTAGCTACTTTCATTTTTATATAATACTTAGTACCTTCATTGTATTCAGGGGTACCTAGTCTATATTGAGTTTCTACTTTAGTTTTCATATCATTAAGCATACGTTCTTTATTTTTTACAATATCATAGACTGTTAGAATTAACTGTTTCATAGATACAATATACTCTAAATTTTGATTGTCTATTGTTTCGTAATGTTCATCATTATTTTTACCATATAACATGCTATTTACAAAAGTACGATAGCTTTTATTCTTGGCATTCTTGAATGAAGCAAGTTCTAATTCTAAGTCATAGGACATAAGTAGATAGTCTAACTCTGAATCTAAATCTTGAATATCATTTCTTACTGAATCGTATAATTGTGATACATAAGTTGAATATGGTTCTCTACTGTAAAATTCTTTAACATCCTTTGATACATGGAAAAGGCCTTTCTTTTCAATATCAATATCTTTAAGCATATCTCTCATGTATTCGAATATTAGTAGTAATTGATAGTCAAACTTATCTTGTGCACGAATTTTTTTATCTTCTTTCTTGTTTTTAAAGTCTTCATATGTTACTTGTGCTTTAGTAGCATATGCTCTTTCTAACTCAACGTGAGTGAAGTCACTCTTTAAGTTAAATGTTTTTAATGCTTCGTCTATTGTTCTCATTTTCTTACCTCCAAAAAGCTAAATATGAAATAAATATTAAGTATATTATTGTTAATATTGTTCCATTTATAATGTCTTTTGTTTTTGATTTGTCTGGTATTCCTACCATCATAGCTACTAGTACGCCTCCTACTAGGCCACCTATATGAGCCGCTAGGTCTATTCCTTCAGAGAAAAAGCCTATTAATAAATTTATTACTATTATTGGTATTACAGATCTTTTAATGGCATCTCCTAGATATGTACGGTAATGAATACCAAAATATAGAAGAGCTCCTAGTAAACCAAAGATAGCTCCTGATGCACCAGCAGATATTGTATTATGGGTAAAAGCTATTGACATTATACTTCCAAATATACCGCTAAGTACATATATTATTATATATTTTATTTTACCAAATAAACTTTCTACTTCTCTACCGACAACATATAGTGAATACATATTGCAGGCTAGATGCATTATTCCAATATGTAAAAACATACAGGTAAATAGTCTATAGTACTCACCCTCTTTTACTAGGGCGTCTAGATTAGCACCATATTTTAATAGTGTTGAACCATTGGTACTACCACCAGAGAATACTTCCATCATTATGAATAGTACTATACATATGGCCATAATGATATAAGTAACTATTGGTACTTTATAAGAAAATATCTTTTCGGCCATTTTACTTCTACTTTCATTTTTCTTATTGATATTGTCTGTTACTTTGATAAAATATTCTAATCCATCTTCTTTTCGATTTGTCTTTTCAACGATGTCTGGAAAGGCACTTATTAATTTAGGATTATTTATATCTTTTTCTTTTTCTACTAATACATCATCTTTATTAAGTATTTTTTCATCTTCTATATCAGTATAGATACTAAGTACTTTTACTTTAAATGATAATGTTTTTCTTTTTACTTGTTTTACTATTCTTGATAATTTAAACTTATCAAAATCTAATTGTTCTTTATTATGTATATGGTGAGATACTATTCTAACTATTTTATAATTATTATCTAGGTTCTCAAGCCATATTTCGTCATTAACCCCATGGATTATCATAGGTTTATAATTTTCTTCAGTAATAAAATAGTTAATTAAATTCATTATAAGTAAATCGTCACTTTTAATTATTATTTCATCCATAGCAAACCTCCACACATATATTATACTAAATTTTAGAAAATAAATAAAGTGTTTTCACATGATTATTGTTTTTAAATATAATATAGAGAAAGGAGACTACTTATGTATAATCGAAGAATGATGAGGCCTATGCCAATGAATGGTGATAGATTTAGTGGTGGATTTTTTGGTCCTTTTCTTTTAGGAGGCATAACTGGAGGTCTTTTAGCACCTGCTTTTTATCCTAGACCATATCCAGTTCCTTATAACCCATATTCACCATATCCTAATTATCCTGTATATTATTAAAACACCATTTGGTGTTTTTATTGATATTTTTGTGGTATTTTGGTATAATTAAGACATGAAAAAGTTTAATATGATTGATGAAGATTTTATTTGTGAAAATTGTGGTAAGAAAGTTACTAGGCTGGGATATACAGCAAGAGATCATTGTCCTTATTGCCTGTATTCTAAACACTTAGATATTAATCCTGGTGATAGAGAAAATACCTGTATGGGATTAATGAAGCCTATTGGTATTGAAAAATTTAAAAACAGCTATAAGATTATTTATAACTGTGATAAATGTCATGAATTACATAAGAATATTATGGCCAATGATGATAATTTTGATTTAATTATTGCATTATCTAAGAATGTTTAAAATAAACTTGGTAACAAATCTAATATAAGTACAAACACAAATAATATTACAATGATAAGAAGAGCTATTTTAAATTCTTTTGTAAGATTTAAATTTAGTTTCTTTTTTTTGGGCTGATTATCGGTTGTTACATAAGTTCTTTTTACGTTAGTGCTGTTTGAATCTTGTCTATTATAACTATTATTAGGTATAACAGTACTATTATTTTGATTTATATTTATACTATTTTGATTTATATTGTTTTGATTATTGGTAACTGTTTCATTAATACTTGGCATGGTATTATTTTGAACTGTATTTACTGATTTAATATTAACATCCATAGTATCATTGATATTTACAGTAGGATTACTAATTGCGGTATTTAAATTACCAGTAGCCCTGTATGGTGTAACATTATCATTTTTTTTATCATCATTATAATTCATTTAAATACCTCCTTAAGATAGAAAAGATTTAGATTAACTAAATCTTATAAATTCCAATTTCCGTTATTTTGATTATTAGGTACATTGCCATTCATTACAAAGTTTGAGCCACTTTGTACTAAATTGCTGTTGTAACCATTCATGTTATTTACAGGTTCTTGTGGCATTTGATTCATGTTTGGCATTGTATTTGGCATAGTGTTTGGAATACTTCCAGGCATGCTATTTGGCATACTAGGAGTTGGAGCTAGTGGCTCTACGACTGGAGTGCTTGGTACATTAACGTTTGGTATTGTACTTGGTCCAGCCATTTGTGGCATAGCATTTGGTATTGAAGCAGGGGCTTGTTCACTCATTTGAGTGGTCCATGCTGTACTCATTTCTGGTGTATGACTCTGTACTTGCTCTGGCATAGGCACTGTCATTTGCGGTACTGGATTTGGCATAACACTTGGTGTAGGCATACTTGGTACCTCTCTTGGCTCTGTAACAGGTGTTACTACACTACCCATTCCATTATTTGTATTATTTACATTATTAAATATTGGTGATGGTTCAATTGGTTTTGGCATAACTACTTCTCTAGGTTCAAATTTTGGTGTCTGATCTGAAGCAGGAATAAAGAATGAATCATTACTACTAGGATTTACTTCAGGAGTATGCTCTACAGTACTAGGTGCACTAGGTACTGGATTGGGAATAGTACTACTAGATGTATTATAACTATTTTCAAAGTTATTATTCATAGGAGTCGCATTCATATTTGGCTCTATACTTGGATTAGTATTTGGAGCCATATTATTTATACTCTCATTCATATTTGGCATCATGTTTATATTTTGATTCATACCCTGTGCCATATTGTTTGACATATTCATGTCTTGACTATTCATCATGTTATCATTTAACATATTGTTGTTCATCATATTGTTATAGTTTTGATTCATCATCATACTATTATTCAAATCGTTATATCCCATATTCATATTTTGACTTACTGCATTATAATTCATATCCATGCCTTGGTTTATCATGCTTGGATCAGCCGCTGGCATACTATTATCAACGGTTTCACTTTTTTCTCTTAGTTTCTTTTTCTTTTTAGTATCCGCGAGAAAGCCTACTACTGTAATTAATAGAATAACTAATACAATCAAAACCCACACATAATATTCTAATAAAAAATCTACTACCATTTGCATAATTTTTTCCTCCCTATTTACTCTAATATAAGAATATCATAAATAACTTAAAAAATCAATAATTAATCACTATCTATAATACTTTTATCTATAAAGCTTATACTCTTTGTGGATAATTCTAATGATTCTTTATATTTTCCTCTTCTAAATAATTCTTCTGCTTTAGTAAGAGCTATATCTATTTCTTCATAACTACTGCGATATCTATTACCATAAACAATCATCTTTTCAGCCATATCTACTATTTTTATCATATCGTTTGTCTTGTTATATATTTTAAATACTAAGTCTCTTGCAGTATCTACTCTTATATTTAGTATTTTTATAACGATTGGTTTCTTATCTAATTCTTTTACTATTTCTCTTATTGCATCTTGTGCTTCAGTAAGTTCTATGTAATAACTACTTGGTATTACTGGTATTTTATAATCTTTTAGACGATATTTTGACTTCTTTAATAAGTCCTCAATGGTATTTAACTGTTCTCTTGCTCTTGTTTCGTCGTCTTTCATACTAGTAATTGATCTTAACTGATAATCTAAATCGTCTTGTAATCTAGATAATTTAAGCGATAAACCATCTAATTCGTCGACTAACTTAGAATAAGCAAAGGTCTTCATTTTACCTTGATCTAATAGTATTTTATAATCTTTATTTATTTTTTCTAAATTTTTATTTAATAGACTAAATTTATTTATATCTTCATTTGATAAGTTATAATTGTATTTTATATCGTCTATTTGAAGATAGATATCTCTTACTACTTTGTTGATGTTATCAATCCTATAACTTAATTCTTTGATATTTTGTTTGAATAAATCTTTGCATTCTTTTTCTTTATCAAAATCATTATATAAACTATTAAAGTAATCTACAAAGGTTTTTAATTCTATTATGGAATCATTCATTTCTAAATTCTTTAGATTCTCAATAATTTTATTTATTTTATCTTTTATTTCTTTGATATTATATTCAACATTTAAATAGTCTAGTGGATAACCATCTCTTCGCATTCTATTGTAATATATTATAGTGTCCTCTATTTTATTTGGCATTACTACTGTAGCCATTAATACTATTGTAGGAACATCTGCGAGTAGTTTATCCATCTTTTTAATCTTTTCGTCCAGAAGAACTATTTTCTTTTCGACAGAAACATAATCATTGTTATCCATGGCTCTTTCAAATTCGGCAAATAGTTTGTCTATTCTACTAAACTCTTCTTCCATTGGTTCGGTGATTACGCCAAATTCTTTTTTAGTTCTCTCAAATTTATTTTGCTGCTCACGATATACTATTTTTAATTTAGTAATAAGAGTTCGATTTCTTTCTTCAGACTTTGTTATTAACTGAACTTCTTCAAGTAATTTATCAGTCTTTTTCTTTAGAACACGTAGTTCCATTTCAATATTAGCCATTTTTCTTATAGCTTGTTTATATTCTTTTCTGTCTATTAAAAAGTCAGCATCTGATATTGAATCAGTAATACTAGGTATTGCTTCATCTCTTATTTGTTTGAAAGTATTATCCCAATCTTCCATTTTTTCTTTTAGGTTATCTGTTTTTACTAATTCTTTAACCTTTGTTATCTCACTAAGTACTGGAACCCCAAGTAGGCTATTCTTTTCGACATCTAATTCTTCTATTTCTTTTTTATATTTTTTATTTTGATTGCTTTTAATTATAACAATAGTAATAATTATAAGGATAACTGCCAATATAATAGCTGATATAGTGATTAAAAGGACACTATCCATATGTTACCACCTTTCCTACCTATAATATATTTTACCACACTTTTAATTTTTTTAACATTATTTTTTAGAATAATTTTATTTTTTTTATTTTGTGTAAAAAAAAGATAGCTTCCGCTATCAATAATTTTATTTATAATACATATCTAGTAATGATAAAGTATAAGGCTGCTCCTAGTACTAGAAGACCGAATATTAAGAAGAATATCTTTATTCCATTATGAGATTTTTCTTCAAATAATTTTCCATCTTCATCATCTTCGTCAAAGTCTTTTTTACTAAAATTAAATGATCCACTATAAAAGGTTTCTCCTTCTTTTATTTTCTTTATCATAGTAACTTCATCTTTGACAATAGGATCAGTTACTACTGTATTATCGTCACCTTTTAAGTCAACAAGTATATCAAGTGGAAGTGAATTAGTGTTACTTTCTTTTTTATCTTTATCTTCTTTTGGTACTTCTTCTGAAAGTTCCATAGCATCGTCAGCTTCAGGTATATCTGGAATGTTAGCATCTTCAAGATTAGTTAAAAAGTTAGTATTTATTTTAGGTTCTTCTTGATTAGCTTCAGCATTCTTATTTATTTCATTTTTAGCATTTTCAAGTAGAACATTAATATCATATATTCTACTACTTTCTTTAGGCTCTTCTTTAGTTACTTCCCTTTTAGGAAGAGTAACTGTTCTACCTAAATCTTTGGCCTTTCTGTATTCGTCTCTACTGGAAACTATTTCTCTTAGGCCATTTATATCTATTTCATTGGAATTATCAGGTATTGGTAAATTATCTAGTTCAGATATTTCTGATGAAATATCTCTATAAAGTTTTTCATTTCTTTTAGTTCTATTAAATTCACTTAAATCTTCTTTATAATATTTTTCCATTCTACTTTCCATATTGCTCTACCTCTACTATTAATATAATAACATATTTTTTTGATAAATAAAAGATTTTATGTTGATTTTTTATTTGATTTTGATATAATTAAATAGAAAGAAGGTATGATTATGGAATTAAAAATTAATAAGGATAAATGTATTGGATGTGGACAATGTGTTAGTCTATGTGAAGATGTATTTGATTTTGATGATGATAATTTAGCTAAGGTTATTGAAACCCCAGTAGCAGAAGAACATGAAGAAGAAGCTACTACTGCTTTAGAATCTTGTCCAACAGGAGCTATCGAAGAAGAGTAATCTTCTTTTTTTATTTACTACTTAGATAAACTACTTCTACTGCTTCACCAAAAGCATTTTTTTCTTTTACTTTTCTGACTGTTTTAATTATATTTCTATTAATAAGACTATCTATTCTTTCTTGAAAACATGCATCCATAGCAAAGCCTGCTAATCTCTTACTTAGACATTCTCCTACTAGACTCCAATACCTTATCTCTTTATTTTGTTTTAATATATCTATTATCTTTTCATCTAGATAATTATAAGAATATGATTTTATATTACTATCAACTACCCTTATATCTTTATTTTCTTTTACTAAAGTACTCCATATTTCTTTATAATAATTAATATCTTTATCATTTAATCTAATACTTTTCTTAGTAAATTCTTCTATTTCTTCTTTATTATAACTACTTAAATAATATTTATTACTTCTATATATATCACATAGGTAAATACTAATATTGTAACTACTTAGATAATTTATTAAATACAGTACATTACAAACATCTTCATTGTCTTTACTACTGTACCATATTCTAACACTACTATATTTAGTTATCATTTCTTTTAATTCAGTTAATTTATCATATACATTTATTTTTATCCATCCTATTTTTCTTTCTTTTTGTTTTTCTATATTTTTAATACTTCCAAAACATAGCAAAAGACAAAAAGACATAATACTATTACTATTAAAGATATTAGTATCTTCAAGTATTTTTTTATCACTATCACTAATTGTTATTTCTAACATAAAATAATCACCCATCTATAAAATACAATAAATATTTTTATTTGTCAATTTCCTGGTATATACTACCCTCTTCTATATGATAGATATGGCTGATATATTTATTTTAGGGCAATACTTTGGCTCAAATAAACACTATTAAGACTTAGAATAAGGCTTAATGTGAACATAAAGAAAAGAACCCTAAAATTAGAGTTCTTAACTTATTATAAACTTAACACCATTTTTGGTATTCTGAATGTTAATGTCATAATTTAAGAATGTAAGTGTTTTCTTTACGATAGATAATCCTAAGCCAAATACACCATTAACCCCCTTTTCAAAAGGAGAAAAGATATTATTTAATACATCTTTATCAATATTTGGTCCATCATTAAATAGAATTATCTTATTATTTTTTATGGTTATCTTTATTTCTTTATTAGCATATCTAATAAAGTTATTTAATATATTATCTATAATTGCTTCCCACATCTCACTACTACCTTTAAAGATAGTATTTTTTTCATCGATATCTAGAGTGAATTTAACATCATTTCTTACTAAAGAGAATTTATCTACTGAATCAAAGACTACTTTACTGACATCACACCTTTCTTTTATAATATCTTTTTTGTCTTTGAAATAGTTTAATTTATTAAGGTACAATAAGGAGTGAACTTTACCTTCTAATTTGGATAACTGCTCTTTAGATACTTTTACGGCTTCTTTATCTGTTATTACACCATCTTCGAATGCTTCGATATAGGATTTCATTACTGTGATAGGAGTCTTAAAATCATGGGAAATGTTTTGGTACATTTGATTTTTATATTCTTCTTCTTCTTTCAAATATACACGCATTTTCTCCAAAGCTACCTCAAGGGTAGATATTTCATCTTCATAATCATATTTTATCTTATGATTATAGTTATCGTTATTTAAGTTATCTATTTTTTCTTTTAATTTTTTTATTCTATTAACTAAGCTATTAGACCATATTAGGATAACCATTGATACTATTATAAAGGTTATACCTACTACTAGAAGGATTATTTTGAATATTGACATACGCATATCATTTATATAACTACTACCAGTAAGTGCTATTTTCTTAGTATTATTTGAAGTAATAGTACTATAATAATATACTTTCTTGTTATAGAGGAATTTTCCTTCTTCTTTATTTATTTTACTTAGAATTTCTTTAGGAGAATCTAATCCTATTACTTTATTTAAGTTATTTGATATAAATATATTTTCATTATTTACATATATATAGGCTACTTCACTATTTATTTTACTATTCTCTGGGCTATCTAATATATTTAAAGATTCACCAAGATAGTTATATAGATTATCTTCGTATATTGGTAATAGGTTTCTAGGTAATATTATTCCTAGTGATATTATCATTATTGCCACTATTACTATGCAAATAAATAGTAATTGCTCTGTTAAATTAGGCTTTCTCATAATAATCTATACCCATAGCCATATATTGTATTTATATCTAACTCTGGCATTTTCTTTCTTAGTCTTCTGACTAGGTCATCTACTACTCTATCGGTACCGAAATAGTTTTCTCCCCAAATGTTGTTTAGAATATCATCCCTTGAGAAGGACTTATTTATATTGGTAACGAACATATAGAGTAAATCGAACTCTAAAGTAGTTAGGTTTATGCATTCTTCTTTGTGAAGTACCATTCTTTTTTCTAAGTCTATTGTATAATCTTTATAGGTAAGTTTTTGTTTTTCTTTGGAGTAGACTCTTTTTATGATGTTGCCCACTCTAAGTACTAGTTCTTTAGGAGAATATGGTTTAGCTATGTAGTCATCACTCCCTAATTCTAAACCAATTATTTTATCTAGATCTTTGTCTCTCGCGGATGTAAATATTACTGGTACATCGGGATTCTCCTCACGGATTTTCTTTATAATGTCATATCCACTGATGGTATCTCCAAGCATTATATCTAATATCCATAAATCTACATCTTTATTTATGTTGTTTATGGTACTTTCTCCATCATAATAGGATACTACATTATAGCCTTCTTTTTCTAGATATGTTCTTATTAGATTATTTAAATCTTTTTCATCCTCTACTAGTGCTATTGTTTTCATATGTATCACTTCCTAAATATAGTATAACACAAAATTAATATTTTTTCTTATCTAATCATCTATCACCTCTTTTCATAATTTAATTATATTATTTTTATTTGGGTGAATTATCAAATAAATGTGGTAAATTATGGGAAGTAATAATATAATGTATTGGTGAATGTATATGGAATATAAAAGAATTTCTTTGGATTATAAGAGTTTAGAACCTTATATTGATGATAGAACACTAGATCTTCATTATAATATTCATTATAGAAATTATACGGATATGTTAAATAAGTATTTGAAGGATATTAATTATGATTATAAGGATTCTCCTGAATACCTTGCTAAGCATATTGATATACTACCTATGGAGAATAGAGATGAGATATTATTTAATCTAGGAGGATATTTAAATCATAGTTTATATTTTTATAATTTGACTAATAAGAAGAAAGATATACCTATAGAACTTCTTAATCTTATTAATAAATATTTTGGTTCTTTTTCTTTATTTAGAGAGGAATTTATTGATATGGCTATGGAAGTTAAAGGTAGTGGATATACTTTTTTGGTAATGGATAGGAATAATAAACTTAGAATTATTAATACTTCTAATCAGGATACTCCTTATTATTATGGTTTTACTCCTATTATGACTATTGATGTATGGGAACATGCTTATTATTTAAAATATACTTATTTAAGAAAGAAATACTTAGAGAATGTTTTTGATATTATTGATTTTGATAAGGTATATAAGTTATATTTGGATAATATTGTATAATCACTCTATAGCCTAAGGTCTATAGAGTGTTGTTGTTAGCCTGTAGTCTAACAACAATATATCTACATATCTATTATATATAAGAGAGGGGATATATTTAGTATTAGTTTAGTAATTGTAATTAGTGCCACACTGTGGCACCTTTTTAATGCAATATATTTATATGATTATTTGGTCAGCCAGTGGTTGACCTTTTTAAATAACCAAGTTATAGTAATGATCTCTAAATTAATTGTGTCGTAAACAATAGATAAAGCAATTGTTGCGCCAGTGGCGCAATTTTTCTTATAACAAATAAAATCTTTAATAGATAATAATTCACAATAATGAGACCAAGTTAATTGGTGCGACAGTGTCGCACCTTTTTCAATAATTAAATTAAATTGGCTCATACATTTTAAACTGCAACAGACTATTTATTTTTGATATTCTTTATTTTGGATTTTTTCTTTTCACTCTCCTTTACTTAAACATTACTCTAAAGATATTTTAATATAATACTCTATTTCATTAATATCTTTAAATGATAAAAGTTCGCAATAATGACTCCATGTCAATTAGGCAGGCATTGCCTGCCCTTTTTGATATATCAAACAAAACTTTCTCATATTCTTTAAACTGCAACAGACTATTTATTTTTGATATTCTTTATTTTGAATTTTTTCTTTTAGCTCTCTTTTACTTAAACATTACTCTGAAGATATTTTAATATAATACTCTATTTCATTAATATCTTTAAATGATAGTAATTCACAATAGTGAGACCAGCTTAATTGGGCAACCACTGGCTGCCCTTTTTCTGACAGCAAATAGAGCCCTCCCATTTTTGGTCGCCAGTGGCGACCAAATCTTATTATTAAATATTAAATAAAACAGTCTTATTCTTCGTAATGTTTTTTCTAAGACAATATATAATTTTTAGAAAATATTCTGTTATCACTGGAATACTCTATGTAATAACCATTATCTTTCTTACAGATTATTACTCCAATAGTTTTATCTTGATTTATGGTTTTAATATTTTTATCTACATAATTCGTATATATTTGTATTTGGCCGATATGTTCTTTCTTTAGTTCGGTTACTTTTAATTCTATTACTATAAAACAATTATAAATATAATTAAATAGTAATAAATCTATATAGTTATAGGTATTACCTATTTTTATTTTGTATTCATTTTCTATGTATGAGAAACCTGTGCCTAATTCTTTTAGGAATGATGGTATATCTTCAAGTATTAATCTTTGCAATATTTTTTCAGTTACTTCTTCTTTATCTATGTTGTATTTATTCTTTATAACTATTGGATTTTTTATAAAATCACTTACTACTGTTTTTTCTTTATTTATTAACTTTAATTTTGTATTATTATCTAGTCTTTGATATTCTTTTGATTTTATTTTTTTAACTCTCTAACACTTAAATTATAATCTCCAGTTTGCTTTATGTAATAGTTAATTTCATTAATATCTTTAAATGATAAAAGTTCACAATAATGACTCCATGTCAAATGTCGCGACAGTGTCGAGAAATTCTTAAACATCAAATAGAACTTCCTTATTTTTAACAATGTTTTATAATTATATTTTTTTCCAACCTCAGTGATTAATTTATTGGAATATTCCTTTATTAGACTTTCTCCATACTTAGCTCTATCTTCGCCGCCTTGTGCTTCAATTAATAATTTACCGACATTATAATAATTCATTTAGGCCTCCTAAGACAATATATAATTCTTAGAGAATATTCTGCTATCACTAGAATACTCTATGTAATAACCATTATCTTTCTTACAAATTATTACTCCAATAGTTTTATCTTGATTTATAGTTTTAATATTTTTATCTACATAATTCATATATATTTGTATTTGGCCGATATGTTCTTTTTTTAATTCTGTTACTTTTAATTCTATTACTACATAACAATTAAACTTGATATTGTATAAAAGTAGATCTATATAATTAAAGGTATTACCCATTTTTATTTTGTATTCATTTTCTATGTATGAGAAACCTGTACCTAATTCTTTTAGAAAATTATCTAAATCTTCGAATATTAATTTTTTTAATATTTTTTCAGTTACTTCTTCTTTATCTATGTTGTATTTATTCTTTATAACTATTGGATTTTTTATAAAATCGCTTACTACTGTTTTTTCTTTATTTATTAACTTTAATTTAGTATTATCATCTAGTCTTTGATACTCTTTAGATTTTATCTTTTCTTTTAATTTTCTATAAGATAGATTTTGCTTTATAGAAGTATCTACATAATAATTGATTTCATTTATATCTTTTAACGATAAAAGTTCGCAATAATGACTCCATGTCAATTGGGCAGGCAATGCCTGCCCTTTTTGATATATCAAATAAAACTTTCTCATATTCTTTAAACTTCTAGTGGAATATCCTTTGCCTAATTCTTTTGTTAATCTTTCTGAATACTCTTTTATTAAGCCGTCACCATACTTAGCTCTATCTTCGCCACCTTGTGCTTCAATTAATAACTTACCTACATTATAATAAGTACTTAGTTCATTTTTATTTTTTGAATAATCTTTTACTCTTTTGTATACTTCGTTGTTTATTAGTTCGTTTTTTATTTCTTTATAATAATTCATTTCTGTGCCTCCATAAGTACACTCTAGCAGGTTCTAATATATATTGCAAATGACTAAAACTTGTTTTTGGGTATTGAAAAAGATAAGAAAAAAGACCTTTAGATTTCTAAAAGTCCTTACTTTGATTTTTTGATACCTTTAAAAGATGTTTTTGAGTAAAATTACTATTTTACGTGTATTTTACACTTTATTATCTCTTTTTATAAAACTTATTATAAATATTAATACTATTGTTAGATAAAGAATTATTTTTATATCATTAATAAAGTATCCTATCAGACACATTATACTTCTTACCATACAGAATATTATTTCTACGATTAATAGATATCCTTTAATATTAGTATCTTCTTTTATACTATATATATTTTCTGAGGATACTATCTCAAATATTTTTATACCTAGTCCTTCAAATAAAGCTATAATTAATACTAAGTATTTATTACTTATATTTAGTTTTAATATTAATATGATACAAAATAATATATTTAAATATTTAAAATATTTTTTATCATCTACTTTTCTAACAAAGAAATAGATAAAGATACAAGAACTAATACCCATAATTATATTAAATATTCCTACATAACTAATGGTATTATTTATAAATAGATATAGATATAATGGCTGAAGACTTAAGTTTATTACTTTAGCTTGTTCACATATAAAGAATAATAGTTTATTTTTTTCTATTTTATCTATTTTTATTTTATTGTTATTTGTTTTATCTTCGTATTTAAATATTGGTATAATAGCTAATACTGAGATTATTATTACGATTATAGCAAGTATTAACTTTGATAGTTTAGCTTCTACATAAGTACCTATTACTGAAGACAGAACTATGGCTATATTAGTATATATTAATATACTACCTATTTCTTTTCTTTCGTGATTATTTATAGATTTAATGGCATAATAGTGTCTTATAGTATGATAGGTATAGGCTCCAAGTCCATAGATAATACTAAATATTATTAGATTAGTGAATGTTTTATCCATTATAGACATATAATAGAAACTACCACTGAAGATAATACTGGATACTATTAATATATATTTTGGTTTTATTATTTTGGTTAGATAGATTACTATAGTACTAGTTATGGCTCCAGTTAAATATACTAATGAATAAAATAGTAGTATTTCTTTTAGAGAATAGCCCATTTTATATAGTAGTACTGAAGAGAATACTTCTACTATATTTCTAGCTAAAGTAGATAGTAATATAAATATATTATATCTTTTTATATTAGACATAGATATCACCATTATTTATTATGTATTTTTTTTATTTTATGATACAATATATCTTGAGGTGACTGATATATGTTTAAATATACGTTAGATAATAAGAGATATCATACTTTGAATTATTATCTTAAGAATAGATTTAATTCTAAAGTATTTAAAGTTAGTTTGAATGCTGGTTTTACTTGTCCTAATATTGATGGTACTAAGGGTTATGGTGGCTGTATATATTGTTCTAAGAGTGGTTCTGGAGAATATGGTGGTAATCCTAATAAGGATTTGACTACTCAGTTTTATGAAGTTAAAGATGTTATAGAAAAGAAATGGCCTAATAGTAAGTATATTGCTTATTTTCAAGCTAGAACTAATACTTATGCTCCTCTTGAGGTATTAAAAGCTAAATATGAAGAAGTATTAAAGATAGATAATGTTATTGGGTTATTTATTGCTACTAGATGTGATGCTATTACTGAAGATACTTTAGATTATTTAGAGGAACTTAATAAGAGAACTTATCTTACTATTGAACTTGGTTTACAAACTATACATGAAAAGACCTCTAAACTAATTAATAGAGGTCATACTCTTGAAGAGTTTGATTGTATGGTTAAGAAATTAAGGGATAGGAATATTGATGTTGTTGTTCATATTATTAATGGTTTACCTTATGAAACTGAGGATATGATGTTAGATACTGTTAAGCATTTAAATACCTTGGATATACAGGGTATTAAAATACATATGTTAAATATTGTTAAGGATACCCCTTTAGAAACTTTATATAATAAAGAACATTTTCATATATTATCTAAAGAAGAATATATAGATATAGTTATTAAACAGTTAGAATTATTAGATCCTAAGATAGTAATTCATAGAATTACTTCTGATCCTGATGTATCTACTTTAGTAGAACCTACTTGGTTAATTAAGAAATTTTGTTTACTTAATGATATTGATAAAGAAATGGTAAGAAGAGATACTTACCAAGGTAAGTATTATATATAATATTAAAACTGATAAAAATATATTTATCAGTTTTATTTTATGTTTTACTATAAGCCTTACTATGTAAGTCTTATTAGTGTTTAATTAAGCCAAGTAAACTTGTCTTAATTAAATGTATCCAAGATACCTATTATATATAAGCATATGATATAAGAGTTAGTATTAAACAGATAATTTGTACTTATCTACGGACAGTTTTTTATTTATACTTAAAGGTATTACCATATTATTATTAAATATTGCTAAGACAGACGACCTTTTTTTGATATTCTTTATATATACAATAAAATTAAAATTATAGAATAGGTGTCGTCTTATGTTTAAATTATACAATAGTCAGTCTCAAATTACAAATAATATCAGAACTTTTCTTAAAGAAAATACTACTTCTTTACATAAACATCAGTTAAATTTTTTACCTGAAGTTCTTTTTGTATCCGAATCTTCTGTTGTTTCTGATATATCTAAAACTCTAAAAGAAAATTTCACTTTAATTCAACAAGATTCTATTATTAAAAGAATTCATAGACTTTTTAATAACTCTAGATATAAAGGTAAAGAACTTTTCTCTGAAATTGTTAGATACATTATATCTAATTACAAATTTAGTCATAGTGATAAAAGAATTCATATTATTATTGATCCATATGTATTCTAAAGATAATTACACTGTTTTACTTCTTTCTATGAGAATTTTGGTAAACAAGGATTTCCTATTTATTTTGAATGTTTTGAAGGAATTAATAATCCTATTGCTTTTGCTGATTCTACTATCATTAAAGCTATTAATACAGTAAATGAACTATTTAGTTATTATGATTTTGATCTTATTTTTCTTGCTGATAGATGGTTTAACTCTTCTAGTATCCTATCTCATATTGACTCTTTAGGCCACACTTATGTTATTAGATTAAAATGTAATCTATCAACTCTTATTTTCAATGAAAAAGAAGGGCACAATATCAGAAGGCAAACTGGTGATTTATTTGCTTATCAATTTCATTCTGTATTTTATGAAAATGTGATTTTATATGATAATAATTCTATTACCACCTCTATTGTAAGAGGCAAAAGAAGTGGTGTTAAAGAAGCCTAGATTATTGCAACTAATGGAGATCCAAAGAGAGCAATAAAAGATTATGGCTATCGTTTTGGTGGCATTGAAACTATCTTCAAAAATCAGAAATCTAATGGTTTCTATCTTGAAGATATTTGTTCTGCTTCTTTAGAATATTTTGAAAATCTTTATGCAACCATCTGCATTTGTGTCCTTTTACTTACTTCAATTGGTACACATTATACAAATAGAAGAAGAGACTATAAAAATGTTAAAATTACAACTCATAAAATTTATAAAAACAAAGGTAAGATCAGAGTTATATCTATTTTTAATACTGGTCTCACCTTATTTAAACTCGCCTTTAATTCTTATCAAAATATTAATTTACGACTTAATTTTATCATTCTTGATGTCTAAAAATATGCATTTTTTGTCATTTTTAGTATATCACTGGGTGTCGGTTTGTCACTTATAAAGCCTTACTTTATAAGGCTTTATAAAAAACTGTCAGTTAATAAGTAATTTGTATTATCAGGGAATTAATATTATCAGGGATTTTTAAAAAGAAGCCTTATAAATAAAAGGTTTCTCTTTTCTTTTTCCCTGATAACGTTTATAATACACTTCACTGGTAATGGGGCCAGTATGAAATGGAGATGATGTATTTATGAATACAAATTTTAAAACCCAGATTGATAAGATATGTGAGGAGGCAATTAATGTAGGATTTTCAAAAATTACTATGGATAATTATCTATTTATTTGGAATAAATATATTAAATGGAAACAAATTAATGACTTTGTATATGATGAAAAAGAATATGCTAAATTTTTACTGGAGTGTTATGGCTTTGATGTTAATACTTTTTCTAATAAATCAACTAAATCGTGGTTTCAGCAACTAATGAGATCTAAAAAAATATTGGATGATTTTGATAGTTACAAAAAATGTATAACTAGAGAAGCATTACCAGGAAAATTGTATAATATATATCCAAGTGAATGGGACAACATTTTTACCAATTACGAAAAGTATTGTTTTAATGTTAGACAAAATTCACATGATACTGTAAAAGCGAAAACTTCATATGCGAAAAGAATATCTTCATGGTTTTATCAAAATAAAGTAACAGATTTATCAAAAATAACAAAAGAGCATATTTTTCTATTCACAAATATTTTTATTGATAAATCCTATAGAGTAAAACAAAGAAATTTTTATGTGCTAAAACAATTTTTAGAATACTTATTTATCAATAGCATTTTAAACCAAGATTTATCAATATATGTACCATCTATAAAGAGACAATCGAGAAAGAAAATACCAACTTATTTAAAGGTTCAAGATATACAAATCATATTAGACAGTATTGATAATAATACTATTTTAGGAAAAAGAGACTATTGTATTATTTTACTTTCTGCAAGATATGGACTACGAATAAGTGATATATTAAATATTAAGCTTAAAGATATAGATTGGATAAATAATAAAATAAGTGTTAAGCAATTTAAAAACAATAATTTAAATTTATTACCTTTAACAAAAGAACTTGGCTGGGCAATTATTAATTATATTACTGAATCAAGACCAAAATGTAAAAACGAATATTTATTTGTTAAAATGAAATATCCATTTGATAAAATGACACATTTTAATCAATTTAATAAATATTTTGAAAAAGCAGATATAAATGTAAATGAAAAAAATAAAAAAGGAATTCACAATCTTAGACATAGCCTTGCAACGAATATGTTGGATAGTGGAATACCTTTAAGCATTATTTCATCTACTTTAGGTGATACTTTTGAAACAACATCAAACACCTATATAAAAACATCAGAAAAATTATTGATTCAATGTGCTTTGGAGGTAGATGAATAATGTATAAATATAATACCTTAATCTTAATTTTTTTGCAATACAAAAGAAGTTTAGGATACAAATATAAAAGTGATGAAATTATTTTAAAAGAAATAGGTAAATATCTAGTTGACAATAATGTTATAACTATAACAAAAGAAATAACAGAAGGATATGCAAGACTTAACGAAAACATCAAACCAAATACACTTGCTAGAAATATGGGGGTTTTTAGGGAATTTAATAAATATTTATTATTAAATGATATTGAATGTTATCAAATATCAAAGAAAATATATCCACAAAATCATCATAATTTTATACCTTATGTATTTTCTTACGAAGAAATAAAAAGAATATATTCTAATCTTAATTTCATTTATAATAGTCCAAAATACACCTATTATCAAAAAACAATATACCCATTAATTATAAAAATTTTATATCAAACAGGTATGAGAATTGGCGAAACTATAAATATAAAAATTAACGACTATAAAGAAAATTATTTTATACTTAATGATACAAAAAATGGAGAAGACAGAAAAATAATGATACCACTTACACTTAAAGAAGAAATAAAAAGATATCATGTAAAATTTCATAATAAATCTGATAATAATGAATTGTTTTTTAAATTAAATAGATCTACTATAGAAGGATATTTTAAAAAAACACTAAAACAATCTAATATTAAAAGAACAAATGGCATTCCAAGACTTCATGATTTAAGACACACTTTTATAGTTCATACAATTGAAAAATTTAGAAAAGAAGGTAAAGACATAGATGAAATGTTACCTATATTACAAGCATATGTTGGCCATCAATCACTTTCATCGCTAACATATTATTTTCATTTAAATAATGATGTATTACAGGAATTAAGAAATGTTTCAAATAATAATTTCAATAGTTTGATACCATTAAAGGAAGATGAAGATGAATAAAGATTTTTCTTATTATTTATCACATTTTTTGAAAGATTATTTAGTGGTAGAACGACAATGTTCTAAACAAACTATAAGATCATATAAAAACACCTTTCAACAACTTGTTAATTATTTAGTTAATGTTAAAAATATTAAACTAAATAATATTAATTTTAACGTAATAACTAGAGAAATTGTATGTGAATTTTTAAATTATCTTGAAGAAGAAAAGAAAGTATCTATAAGAACAAAAAATCAAAGGCTAGCAGCAATTAAGTCTTTTTATAAATACTGTGCCATAGATGAAATCAATAATATAGATAATATTAAAAAAGTGTTATCTATTAGGCAAAAAAGGTACATTAAACCAGTACAAGTCTATTTAACCGAAAAAGAATTAGAACAAATATTCAATGCCATAGATACAAGTACTAAATTAGGCAAAAGAAATCTTTTAGTTTTAGTATTGTTATATGATACAGCTGCTAGAGCAAATGAATTAATAAATTTAAAAATTGAAGATATTAGATTAGAAGAGAATCTCATTATTTTAAATGGTAAAGGAAAAAAGAAAAGAATTGTTACAATTATGGATAATACAAAAGAATTATTAATAAAATATTTAAGAGAATATGAAATAAATGATGGTTATATATTTAGGAATAGTAGATATCGAAAGCAAAGTGAATATTTTATAAGAGATATTATCAATTCTATTACATCTAAAATAAGTATAAATAAAAAAATCACACCACATACATTTAGAAGAACAAGAGCAACTCATTTATTAAATGCGGGAGTAAATATAGTATATATACAGGAATTATTAGGACACGAAAGTATATCTACAACACAAGAATATGCGAAAGTGTCTTTACAAGCAAAATTCGAAGCTATTAAAAAAGTATCACCAGAATTTGTAAATGAAGATAAATACAAAGATTGGAATAATGATGCTGATCTACTTAATCAACTAATTAATTTATAAACGTTATCAGGGAAAAAGAAAAGAGAAACCTTTGATTTATAAGGCTTCTTTTTAAAAATCCCTGATAATATTAATTCCCTGATAATTTGTACGGATTACTCGAAGTTCCATCTCCTGGCTCCATCGCTAGATCAGAGGCAAGATAAAGGACTGGACGCACGCCGAAAGTATTAGACGCAAGGCTGTAAGTCAAGGTGCCCGTCGAATACACATACCACGCACCGAACGCATTGCCGGAACGAGGGGTTAAGATCCACTGATAAGCACTATTAAATAACCAATCATTACTTTTACAAGTTGAATCATTATAACTAACTAACTGCTTAGTACACTGACTTAAATCTGCTGCATAACCATAATCTGATGGATACATTAGTCCTATTTTACCAGTCCATGTTGTTGGTCTTCCAGAATATACTGTTGTTCCCCTTTCATAACCATAAAATTGATTAGAGTATGTAGAACTACTATTCCATCCACCAATATTCCAAGTCTCTTCTGATATAAGATCTCTTGTCGTATCATTTTTTATTCCTGTACTCGTAAAATCACAATTTGTCGTTGCATTATTTTGTCCGCTATAACATTTGCCTGATGCACTATTATAATATAAACTCTGTCCTAAGCCATTGTCATTAGAATCTGTTGTATAATAATCACTTGGATTTAAAAGTTTCATTAATCTTGCTGTCGTCCAGTCATTCTTACCATTAACAGATTCTGCACCAGTACTTTTATTTTTGTTATCCCAAGAATAATTCCCAATAGATGTATTTCTTATTATTTTTAATTTCCCATTAAATACACCAATTATTCGCCATGTTTCGCAGGTACTTGATGTTTGATTACTATAATCAGAGCAATTAAAATATATGTAATTATTTGGATTTGCTCCATAATATCTTATATTTCCACCATCTATACCAGTTGAAGTACTACCTAATCTATCATTCATAAGTGATACTGAAGGTGCTGTATTATATGTAATACTATTATTTGTTACTGTTTTCTTTTCTGCATTATTATATAAATATCTTATATATTTAGCCATATTTGTTGGTGCAGGCGGTGTAATTTTAGTATCAGTACCTGTTATATTACAAACTAAATCAAAATTATATGGTTGGTTAGCCATGTCTAATGGATTATTACCTATGGTACCATCTATCCATAAATATAATATAAAGGTATATTCTTTATTAAAATCTAATGTTTCTTTATCTGTATTTAGTGTTATTGTACTACCATTTGATACATTAGCAAAGTTACCTGTACCATAAGATACTCCTGTTGTATCATTTACTAATTCATATTTAAATGATTTATGTTTTAATCCTGAAGTAGTAAGTGAAGTGTCATTAATACTATTTACTACTAGATTCCAAGTAACAAAGGCATTTGCGGCCATTTGTTGTTTGGTTGTTACTTTTAATATTCTTCCTTTTTCTCTTGCGGATGTTGGATATAATAACTTACTATTGTCTGATAGTTTATCACATGAGCCAGTACCTCCTGATACTGTTACATCTACTAACTGATCTTTATTTACTGCGGTGCTGCTCCAACCAAAGTATGCCATTGTTGTTCCTACGAGAACAAACAAAACTATTGCAATAATTAATAATATAATATTCTTTTTTCCCATTAGAGCGTCACCCTTTCTTAAAACAATTTTACTATATCACTTATTGTTACAAATACCATTAATAACATTAGTAATATAAAGCCTATACTGTTTATCATTCCTTCTGTTTTTGCTTTTATTGGTTTTCTTCTTATTTTTTCTATTATTAGGAATAATACTCTTCCTCCATCAAAGGCTGGGAATGGTATTAAATTTATTACTCCGACATTCATAGATAGGTATGCTACTAGACTTAAGATACTTTCAAAACCTTTCTTAGACTGACTATCTACTACTGAATATATTCCTACTGGTCCTGATAAATCTTTTACTCCGAATTTTCCTGTTACTAATTCTTTTAATGTTGTAAGCATTAGTTTATATAGACTAGCAGTTGTTTCTGCAGCATTCTTAAGTGATACTATAAAGCCTCTTTTTACTGTTGTATCTAGTCCTATTCCTACTACATAACCTACATTTCCTTCTTCGTCTTCTACTTTATCTGGTATTAGTGTTACTTCTCTTTTAGTACCTGATTTATCTTTTAGTACTATATTTAGTTGTTCTCCTTTTGAAGCTTGAATATATAATTGTACTTCACTCCAACTGGATACTCTTTGTTTGTTTATTGATACTATGGTATCTCCTTCTTTAATACCAGCAGTATAAGCAGGATATCCTTCACTTACATTAGCTACTACTGGTTTAGTAGAAATACTTCCATATATTAAGGCTGATACAAATATTATTACAAAGGCAAATAAGAAGTTAAAGGTTGCACCAGCAATCATTATTATTAATCTTTGCCATACTGGCTTAGAATATAGCATTCTTTTTTTATCTATCTTTGTATTATCGTCAGCATCTTCACCCGCTAGTGATACAAAGCCACCTATTGGTATAGCTCTAATACAGTATTCTGTCTCTCCGCCTTTCTTTTTGAAATGGAATATTTTAGGCCCCATACCTATTGAGAACTCATAGACATATACTCCAAATAGTTTAGAGAATATAAAGTGTCCGAATTCATGTACTAATACTATAGCACCAAGTATTAATACGAAATATAATAAACTTAATAAATTCATAATCTATCCTCCTTTTTATTATAAAATACTAAGTAATAAACTCATACCTAATGATACAAATATAACACTATCAAATCTATCTAATATACCACCATGACCTGGTATTATATTTGAATAATCTTTTTTATCATAATATCTTTTTATTGCACTAAATACTAAGTCTCCCATTTCACTTAATATAGTAAGTATTAATGACATTAATATTATTTTTAATACTGATATACTACCTATTAGTGATATGTAAAACATAGTTCCTACAAAAGTACCTACGAGTACTCCTGTTACACAGCCTTCTATTGTCTTTTTAGGAGATATACTAGTAAATCTATGTTTTCCTATTAGATTTCCTCCTATGAAAGCATATGTATCGGTAATAAATGATATTATAAATATATAAATGCATTTATATATATTGATTTCTTTCATAGTACTAATATTATTAAAAGCAAGTCCTAGTAGTAATATTATTCCTATAAAATACATACTATCATTGATATTATATTTATCTTTATCATTATAGAATATTACTGGTAATATTAGCGATAATATAGTTAATATTATCATACTAGTAATATTTATTTTATATACTATACCATTTAACATAAATATTCCAAGTAATATATAAGATATTATTTTTATTACTGGTATATTTTTATTTTTGTATTTGATATCTATTAGTTCTTTTAAACCTAGTATAGAGGTAATTGTCATAACTATTCTAAATACTGTATTTCCTAATAAGAATGCTAGTAATAGAATACCTACTACTAAAGCTCCTCCAAGTAATCTTTTCTTCATAACGCCTCCCTATGCTATTTTATAATCGTCTTCAAGAGAGAATATAACGTTTTCTTCAATCCAATTTTTTCTTGGTTCTACAGCATCTCCCATAAGTACTGATACTCTTTTTTCAGCAAGAGCTGCATCTGTTATATTTACTTTAATTAGTTTTCTTTCTTTTGGATCCATAGTAGTTTCCCATAACTGGTTAGCATTCATTTCACCAAGTCCTTTGTATCTTTGGACTTTATAGTTTGTCTTTCCTTTAGTTTCTTCTCTTAATTCTTCATTAGACCAAGCATAGACATGTTTACTACCACTAGTTACTTTATATAGTGGTGGCATGGCTATAAATAGATGACCTTCTTCGATAAGCTGTTTCATATATCTATAGAAGAATGTTAATAATAGACATTGGATATGGGCTCCATCATCATCAGCATCGGTCATTATTATTACTTTACCATAGTTTATATCTTTCACATTGAAGTCACTACCTACTCCAGCACCTATTGTATAGATTAGAGTATTTATTTCTTCATTTTTGAATATTTCTTCCATTCTTGTTTTTTCAGTATTTAATACTTTACCACGAAGTGGAAGAATAGCTTGTACTTTTCTATCTCTACCTTGTTTAGCAGAGCCACCGGCTGAATCTCCCTCTACTATAAATAGTTCTTTTTCTAAAGCTTTTTTACTTTGAGCTGGAGTTAATTTTCCTGATAGTAATCTTTCTGTCTTTTTACTATCTTTACCTTTTCTTGTTTCTTCTCTTGCTTTTCTAGCAGCTTCTCTAGCTTCTTTTCCTTTTACGGCTTTTCCGACTATTTTAGTAGCTACCATTTTATTTTCTTCAAGGAAGAATTTTAATTTTTCAGTAACTATTGCTTCAACTACTGCTCTTGCAGCGGGTGTACCTAGTTTTGATTTGGTCTGTCCTTCAAACTGAAGTATATCTTCAGGTATTTGTACGGATATAACTGCGGTTAGACCTTCTCTTACATCAGAACCATCAAAACTTTTATCTTTCTTTAAGTAATTATTGGCTCTAGCATAGTCATTTAATACTTTTGTAATTGCAGTTTTGAAACCGACTTCATGACTACCACCATCACTAGTTTTTACATCATTAACAAATGATACAATATTTTCTGAATAACTATCAGTATATTGCATAGCTACTGATACATTGATTTTATCTTTTGAACTAGTAAAACATAATGGTTTATGTAATACTTCTTTTCCTTCATTTAAATATTCACAAAAGGCCTCTAAGCCATTTTCATAATGATATTTTTCACTTCTACCATCTATTTCATCTACTACTTCAATGGTAAGTCCACTTATTAAGAAAGCACTTTCTTGCATTCTTTCACATATAGTAGAAAAACTAAATGTTGTAACTGGAAATATTGCTGGATCTGGTTTAAATTTAACTGTCGTTCCAGTTCTATTGGTAGTTCCTACTTTTTTTAATGGTACTACTACTTTTCCACCATTTTCAAACTTTATATAGTATTCTCCGCCATCACGACGAGTTACTACTTCCATAACTGAACTTAAAGCATTAACTACTGATCCACCTACTCCATGTAAGCCTCCAGATACTTTATATCCGCCTTCACTAAATTTACCACCGGCATGAAGTACTGTATATATTACTTCAGGAGTTGATTTACCAGAAGCATGCATACCTACTGGTAGGCCTCTACCTTTATCAGTTACACTTACTGCTCCATCTTTATGTAAAACTATTTTTAAATGATTACCATAACCATTTAATGCTTCATCAATAGAATTATCTACTATTTCCCATACTAGATGATGTAAGCCTCTTTTATCAGTAGAACCAATATACATACCTGGTCTTTTTCTTACTGCTTCCAATCCTTCTAGTATTTTAATTGAACTCTCATCATATTTTGCTGCCATAACTATCACTCTTTCTATTAAATTCCATAATAATTATACAATAAAATGAAGATAAGAGCAAGATTCTTGCCCTATTTTTTACAAAGAAAAAAGAAAATAACTCTAGTTTAAGTTACTTTCTAGTATTTCTTTAAATTTAACGCAATCATCTATGCTATAATTACTAATTAAGCTCATAGTTATTGCATCGTCGATACTTATATTATTCTTATTAGAATTATTTTTTATTTCTTTTAACATTGCTATTATCTTCTTATAATCATTTAGTGTATAAGATGTATCATTACTAATAATAGTTTGTTTAACTGGCTCTATTATTTTTTCTTCTTTCTCTACTAAATCATTAAGAGAAATAGTATTACTAATAAGATTCTTTTTCATATTTTCTTCTTTTATCTTTAATGTCTTATTTTCTACTTTATTTAAATTAACATTCAAAATATTTTTACCAATTATATCTTTTTCTTTTATAATGTTAACTTTAACTTCTGGCACTTTATCTACTTTAGTTTTTACATTCTTAATTTTAACTTCGGGTACTTTTTCTATAATAGATTCTTCTATCTTTGGGCTATCTTTTTCTAACTCTAATTTTAAATTATTATAATTATCTTCATATATTTTTTGAGGATTTGTTATATTATAACTTTTATTATTTACTTCAGTATCATAATAAGTTACTGGTACTAAACCATTTAATATATCGTTAAATGTTATTTTATTATTTGTTTCTACCTCGGTATCGGTAGGTAATTCTTCTTTAATTTCAGTAACTTCTGGTACTTTAATATTTTCTTCAATAAGTGATACTTCTTCTTTTACTGGTATAGTTTCAGGAGTAATTACTTCTTTAGTAACTGGTTCTTTTACCTCGGAAATTATTTCTTCTTTTATAGTTTTTTTAGAGGTAATCTTATCACATATTGTATTAGTAATATAGGCTGTGCTTAGTGAAAATATCCAAAGTATAAATAAGCCCATATTTAATTCTAATATAGCCACTAATGAACTATTAGTGTATAGTGACGATATTTCAAAAACATTTATGCTATTTTTTGCTATAATATTTAATACTATGATAAAGAAAATATTATTTAGAATAAATGCTATACTATTAATTATTTTGTATACTTTCTTCTTTTTAGTACTTAATATACTAGTAATAAAGGCTACTGCTACTACTAGTAATATACTTAAATAAATATAGATAGATGGAAAATAAATACCACTAAAGAATATTGTAGTAAAGTTATCAAATGTTTTAAATAATATTTTATAATTTCCTATAATACTAATTATTAATGTTAAAAGTATTGATAAGCTCATAAGTATTGTATATTTTTTATTACTTAGTTTCTTAAATATAAATAGTATTGTTAAGATTAACATTATAGCTATTAGTACTAAAACAAATTTATATGTCATTAATACATCAATTAGTATTTTTAGTTTTTCTAGTAGTGTCAAGTATCTCATATCGTCACCCCCTCTTTTATTACATTAATTCTGCTATATATATTGTCTGATGATAATTATCATCTTTGGTACAAGTAATTAATGTCAAACTTGTTTTATTTCTATTCCTTAATATTCTTACTGTACCTGTTTTTTCTTCATTATATATTTTAGTTATTTTATATGTATAATCTTTGCCTTGATAATGAACGGTTATGGTATCTTCTAAATCTAACATATATAGATTTGCAAAGTAACTATTATTATAATTGCCTGAATGTCCTGCAATTATTAAGTTACCATTTACTACATCAGGATAATCAGATTCTTTTAAAACAAATAAATTAAACTGAACATTATTTAAACTTGATGTTTTACTATAAAATCCTTTATAGAAATTTATTTTAGGAATATCTAATATTCCTAAATATTCTTCATAAGTATAATTATTATCTTCTTTTACTTCTTCAGTAGGTTCTTCCGCTACTGGTTCTTCTACTTCGTTATTAGTTATTTCGCTCATATTTATTTCTGATAGAGCTAAATTCATTTGACTAAATACAACATCCCTTTTTTCTTTGATATAATTTGAAAGTAAAAGCGGGATTCCACTTATTATTAGTATTACTCCCGCTGCTACTTGAAATTTTAAATTATTCTTCATTCTTTTTATAGTTTTTGTATATCATTAATGATCCAAGACCAATAATAATGATACCTATTAAGGATGCTGTTATTGTTTTAAATGACGAAGTACTTGGAACTTCTACTGTTTCTGGTTTATTATACATGATAATATCGCCATCAACTGTACCATCTTCTTTTACTGTGAAAGTAACTGTTTCAGTAGATAATTCATATCCTTCTGGAGCTATTGTTTCACTCAATGTATATTTACCTGGTTTTAAACCATCTTTAATTATAAATGGTTCATTAGTTGATACCCAAGCATAGATAATTTCTCCAGCCTCATCTTTTAATTCAAGATGAGCTCCTGGTAATTCTTCTCCTGTTGTAATATCTCTTTTACTAATACTTATTGGTACAGGTTTTTCTTCAGGATAGTTTTTCATAACTACTTTAGTTACTGTTCCATCATTCTTTATTTCAAAAGTAATTGTCTCCGTACTTAAGATATATCCTTCTGGAGCTATAGTCTCAGTTAATGTATATTTACCTGGTTTTAAACCTTTTATAATATGTACTTCTTTTGTAGATGTCCATTCATCTACAACTTTATTATTAGAATCTTTTACTACTAGATGTGCTCCTTCTAATTCTTCACTAGTTGTAGCATCTATCTTACTTATTTGTACTTCAGTTACTATATTTAATTTTAATTCCATTGTGGTACTAATATCATTATAATCATAGTATAAAGCTGAAGTTGCTTGAATAGTCGAATCTGAAGGTCTATATTCATATACCTTAGCAATGCCACCACTTATTACAGCTTTTACTTTAAAACTCAAAGTAGTATCTTTAATACTTGATATTGGTACTTTAACAACAAATTGTTCATCTTTAAGAAATGTTTTTTGTTCTGCCCCTTTTGTATTTGCTATAATTGTTCCAGTAGGTGCTCCTTCTAGTGAAACAGTATAGTTTTCCTTTACTGTTCCAGTAGTATTTATACCTAAGTTAGAACTAACATAATATTTTTTATCACTAGATAATGTTAAATTATTTGTACCAGTCAATTTAATAGTAGGAGTAGTATTTTTAAAATCATTTGCTCCATTTATTAATTTAGCGGCTGCTTTAACAACATCATTTTCTGAGCCACGATATGTTCCTTTAGTAAAATCAAAATGGGTAAATACTTCTGCTTTTGGTGTTAAAATATACCATATAGCTATATTTGCGGTTAAATAGTCTTTATCATTATCTCCAAATATTGATTTATTTGGATATCCATTTTGATAAATATAGATTAATCTCGAATCTAATTCACCACTCTTAGTAAACTTTAATTCTCTATCAAATACTCCTAATTTTGGACTTTCGCAACAATAAACCAATTTTCCGTCAGTGGTCTTTTTAACGGTTACTGTCAATGTACTGTTTGGTAAATATTTTGAAGCATAAATCAAATGTAATTTTGAACCATCAATATAAAAATATTCTGGTGCATCAGTTTGTGCTTTTACAGTATTAGTAGTAAATATACTTGTAATAATTATCATTACACTTAATAATATTTTTTTTAATTTCATAACAAAACCTCCTCTTGAAATCGTTTTATATGATACCACTTTTTATTATGTTTGTCAATATGAACATGGCCTTATAAATTAAATTAAAAAGCCTAAATAAATATTTAGACTTTACTTATATAATAGTGGCGTCCTCGGGCAGAATCGAACTGCCGACCTATTGCTTAGGAGGCAATCGCTCTATCCTACTGAGCTACGAGGACACAACATAATTATAGCAGATTTTTTTATAAAATTAAAGAAGTTTATTAGATAAAATAAATAAAATATATTCATAAGATAGACTATAGGCTATCTTATGCTTCTTAAGACCTAGGCTTAAGAAGAAAGACAAGATAAACTAAAAGGTTATCTTGTCCATTCAAATTCAAAATCAAGTATTCTAACAGTATCTCCTTCTTCAATACCATTTTTAATAAGTTCTTCATCAAGACCCATCTTTCTAAGTTTATTAGAGAATCTTTCATAAGCCTCCTCGGTACTAAAGTTAGTCATTCTAAATAATTTTTCAATAGCATCTCCTCTTACGACAAAGACATCTTTATCTTTAGAAATGGTAAATGGTTTTTCTTTCTTAAACTTATATAAAACATGACTTTCTTGAACATCATCAGTATATAATACTTCTCTATCTATTTCTTTTACTAAGGTAGATAATCTATCTATTACTTTATCAAGGCCATCATTTATTAAAGCAGTTACTTCGTATATATCTTCATTCTTAATCTTTTCTTTAAACTTCTTTAAGTTTTCTTTAGCCTCTTCACCATCCATTTTATTGGCTATTATTATTTCTTTCTTAGTTAGTAATTTTGGACTAAAGTCTTCAAGTTCTTTTCTTATAGCAACATAATCTTCATATGGATCTCTTCCTTCAGTACCTGCCATATCTATGACATGAGCTATAATTTTTGTTCTTTCGATATGTTTTAGGAACTTATGACCAAGTCCTACGCCTTCACTAGCTCCTTCAATTAGACCGGGAAGATCCGCTACTACGAAAGTATTATCACTTGTTTTTACTACTCCTAGATTTGGTGATAAGGTAGTGAAATGATAATCGGCTATTTTAGGATTGGCATTTGATATCATAGATAGAATGGTACTCTTACCTACAGAAGGCATACCTACTAGGCCGACATCGGCAATCATACGTAGTTCTACTTTGATATTTCTTACTTCACCTGGCTCACCTTTTTCGGCATATGATGGACATGGATTACTTCTAGTGGCTAGGCTGACATTACCTCTTCCGCCTCTACCACCATAGGCTATCGTAGCCATTTCACCTTGTCTAGTTAAGTCTGCTATTACTACACCAGTGTCAGCATCTTTAACAGTGGTTCCTACTGGTACTTTTACTATTAGGTCTTCACTATTACTACCGAATTTATTTTTACCTTCACCATTTTCACCATTGTTACCTTTGATTTTCTTTTGATATCTTAAATCTATTAGAGTCTTTAAGCCTTCATCTGCTTTGAATATTATATCGGCTCCTTTACCACCATTACCACCGAATGGTCCACCCATTGGTACGCAGGCTTCTCTTCTAAAGGCCATACAGCCATTACCACCTGTACCGGCTTCTACTTTCATTACTACTTCATCGACAAACATATTATCACTATCCTTCGTATTTTACTTTATACATAACTACTAAATATAGTATTATAATTAGCATTACATATATTCCTGTTACCCAAATTATCCTAAGATAATTTATTTTTTTCTTTTCTTTCATTTTTTAAATTCCTTACTTTATTTACTATTTTATCATATAATTCTCCAAAGAAATCTATTACATAAGTATCTACAAAGCCAAGGACTAAAATGAAGATGATACTTACTATACCAAATTTTGAGACTAAAAACAAGTCTGGAAGTAAAATTAGTAGTTCAAAAAATGATATACTACAGAATATTAAGAGAATTTTGCGCCATAAGTTAAGTGGTTTACATATTGTATATAGTAGTCTTAGGGTTATTAAGCCTGTTAGGGATACTACTACTAGTCTATAGTTATTGAAGTCTTGTCCAAAGATACTACAGAACATTATTATTATGAATATATTTAACATTACCATTATTCCATTTGGTAAGGCATTTCTAAAGACATTTACTATGAAGTCTTTACCTACTTTGTTGTAGTTTGGTTCTAAGGCTAAGAAGAATGATGGTATTCCGACACAGATAGCACTAATTAGTGATAACTGAATTGGATAGAATGGATATTCATAGGATAATATTATTGATGATAGGGATAGTAATAAGGAATATGTTGTTTTGATTAGGTACATTGAGGCTACTCTTTCGATATTATTTACTACTCTTCTTCCTTCATTTACTATTCCTGGTAGAGTGCTGAAGTCGTTATTGGTTAGAACTACTTCACTGACACTTTTAGCGGCCTGTACGCCACTTCCTAGGGCAATACCGCAGTCAGCCTCTTTTAGGGCTAGAATATCGTTTACACCATCACCAATCATACTGACAGTATTATTTTCTTTTAGGGCTTTGATTACTTTTTGTTTATCGCTTGGAGTCATTCTACCAAAGATGGTTATTTCTTTGACGGCTTTTACTAGTTCGTCATAATCTTTTGGTAGGTCTTTACCTTCGATAAATCTATCATAGCCGTCGAATTCTAACTGTCTTAGAATATTGGATACGGTAACAGGGTTATCTCCAGATATTATTTTTATTTCAACATCCTGCTCTTTGAAGTAATTTAGGGTATCTTTTGCACTTGCTCTAACATTATCTTTTAGGATAATAAAGGCATCTACTTTGATATTGGTATTACCACTGGCAAGAGTTATTATTCTATAACCTTTTAGTATATATTTAGTTAATTCTTCATAGTCTGTTAATTTTTTATCGGTAATGTACTCTAGGGCTCCTAGATAGTACTTGGTATCATTAATTGTGGTAATACTACACTTTTTACTTGATGAAAAGGCTGTTCTATCGGTTACGTTTAAACTAGTCTTAATACCATACTTTTTCTTTAGAGCTATATCGGTAGCGTTGTTTCCTTCTTCTGTATTGATATTGGCTATTATTTCGTCTACATCTATTTTATTATTAAGTACTACGGTATCCACTACTTCCATGGTACCATCGGTTATGGTACCTGTTTTATCTAGACATAGGACATCAGTACATGATAGTATTTCGATACCATGTAATTTTTGAATTAGTACTTTTTTTCGGGCCATTTTTAATACTCCAGCGGTTAGGGCTATGGAAGTAAGTAAGACTAGGCCTTCGGGTATCATACCTATTATACCAGCTACTGTGGATAGTATAGCTTCTTTATAAGTTAGGCCACTGCGGAAGTACTGACTTATGAATAAGAGTATGCCTACGGGTACGATTAGGAATGTTATTATTTTTAGTATTTTATTGATTGTATTTTGTAAGTATGAAGTATTATCTTTTACTGAGGCAGCATCTTTTACTAGGGAACTAGCATAGCTATCTTTGGTTAGTCCTGCTACTTTGGCATAGGCTGTACCGCTAGTGACTACTGATCCAGACATTATTTTATCGTCTTTCTTTTTTTGAATGGCATTTGATTCACCAGTAATGATACTTTCATCTACTTCTAGTGAACTACTTTTTATTACTTCAAGATCGACAAGGATATTATCTCCTGATGATAGATAAATGGTATCTCCTAGTACTATTTCTTCTTTGGGTATTTCTTCTTTCTTGCCATCACGAACTACTGTTACTTTTTCTTGGTTAGTAACTCTGATGTTATCTAGGGTTTTCTTTGATTTTAATTCTTGATAGATGGCTATTATGGTATTAAATACTGCTGCTCCTATAAAGGTAGCATTTTGAATTGAACCGGTAGTTAATACTAGTACCATTAGTGCTATATTTAGAATATTAAATAGGGTTATGGCATTTGATAGTATTATTTCTTTGGTTGTTCTAGTGTATTTTACTTTCTCGTCATTTGATAGTCCGTTATTTTTTCTATATTCTACTTCTTGTCTTGTTAAACCTTCCATAGTTATCCTCCTTATAAGTTAAAAGAGCTATATAGCTCTTATCTTGTGAAATATCCGCCACCACTATAGTATAGGGCTGGGAAATTTATTATGTTTCTTGGGTTGAATGAATTAGCGTTAAAGTTATAGGCATTATGTCCATAGGCCATACCGAAGTGTAAGTGAGCTCCTGTGGTACAGTTATCATATGACTGTGTAGAGCCTCCTCCTACTTCACCTATTTTTGTTTGTGGTGTTACTACTTGGTCTACTGATACTGATATTCTAAGTAGATGCATATATACTGTGGTGTATGGTATTCCATTAACGTTATGATATACCCAGACCATATTACCACCACAATTTGAGTAATTTACTATTCTAGCTACTACTCCGCTAGCAGCTGCATAAGCGGTTGTTCCTTCACTGACACAGTCTAGGTCGATACCATGGTGAGATCCACCACCAGACCAGTCTTGCCTAATGTTATATCCGGTATATTCACTAGTTACACAGCCCCAACTAAGTGGGTAACTCCAACCTGTTGCTATTATTGTGACATTACCATTATTATATTTTCTACCGCAAGTGGATATTTCTTCATTGTTTTTACATCCTTTAGCGGTTAATCTTGATATTTCGGCTTTCATATCTTTGATATCTTCTTCAATAGTGGTTCCTTCTTCTTTATAACTTGATAAATTAGCTCTTAAAGTAATTAGTTTTGAATTTAAATTATCGCTTTCTGTTTCAAGACTACTTCTTTTGGTAGATAATTCTGATTTCTTTTGTTCTAATTCTTCTACTAGTTTTGTTAATTCATTCATTAGATTATCGTTATACTCGGTAAGCTGAGAGGCTACTGAATATCTATATATGAAATCAGTATATGATTCTGCCTCAAAAATGTATTCTAAGTAGACATTCTCTCCTGATGATACTTGAAGAAACTTTAATAATTCGTCTGTTTCGTCTTTTTTTTCTTCTATCTTTTTTTGATTATCGTTTATATCATCTTCTGTTTTTTTAATATCACTTTTGATACTGTTTATTTTACTGGTAATGGTGTTTATTTCAGCAGTTAAAGATGTTATTTGTTCGTCTGTTAGTTTTTTGTTATTTTTGTTTTCTTCATATTTAGCCTCTAGGTTAGATAATTCTTTCTTTAGATCTCCTAGTGTTTTGGCTTCTACTTTATATGTTGGTATAAGTACTATTATAAATAGTGTTATAATGGTTAATATTTTCTTATTCATTCATATCACATCTTTCATTATAATTATATATTAAATATTTTTTTTAGTCAATTAATTTAATCTATTTTACACTATTTAACATTCACTAAAAGCCTTGGTCTTTTAGTGTCATTTATAGCCTATACTAGTCTATAAATGATATATCTACATATCTATTATATATAAGCAGGTGGTATGTATTTTGTATTAGCTTGGATATTAGATGTTAACTTGTGGTAATCATTTGAAAATAATACTCTATTTCATTAACATCTTTTAATGATAGAAGTTTTCGATAATAACTCCATGTCAATTGGTGCCACAGTGTGGCACTTTTTCAATAATTAAATAAAATTGTCTCATTCTTTTTAATGTAGTTATATTATATTTTCCTCCCAACTCCTCACTTAATTTTTTTAGTATTCTTTTATTAAACCATCACCATATTTAGCTCTTTCTTCACCACCTTGTGTTTCAATTAATAATTTATCGACATTATAATAAGTACTTAATTCATTTAGGCCTTCTTTCTAGTTATTATTTAGTTTATTTATAGTTATTATATCTTTATTAGTATCATAGTTTATTTGATTTTTTTCTTTTTCTAATTCTTTTAAACTTTTTTCAGGAGTTGGCATATCTTCAGGCATTGTTCCGCCCAATTTTTTAATAGTTTCTCTAATTTCTCTACCGACTTCATAATGAGCTTCATTTGCTTCTTTTTCTATCATAATATTTTCATTCTTTAGTTTTTGCTCTGCTTGAGAAATTCTAAATAAATTGGCAATTAATTCATCGCTACCCATATTATCTAAAATATCTTCTCTATATCTAAGATTCTTCCTTTTTGCTATATCATTTGCAGTTTCTCCATTATATAAACCTTTATATCCAAAATTATGAAATCTATCAAAGTTTTTAACTCCTGCGTTTTTAGCAGCAATATTTAATGAATAATTTCCCTTCCTTGTTAGATTTCTTTGATAAAATCTTTTTTCTTCTTCTGTCAAACTAGAATATTCTCTTTCTGTCAATTCCATCTTTCTAGTTTGTATAGCAAAATAAGTTTGTGCTAATGCTATTACTTTCTTTCTTGAATCACCATTTTGAGCAATAAGATAACAAGCATATCTTGATAGTTTGTAATCAGCAATGATTTTTACACCACCATTTGGCATATTCGATGTTTTGTCGGCGCCGACAAAATGTTCTAAAGTCTTATAACTACCCAACTCACAAGCAATTTTTGCTTTATCTATTACACCTTTAAATTTTCTCCAATCTTTATATTCAAGAACTTTTTGTAGTTCTCTAGCTAACCAATATTCATTGCCATTATTATCTATATGTTTTATATTGTCAAAAGTTTTTTCTGTATATTCTTTTAATTCATTCATATTATCAGCTTCCTTTCTAGTTATTATTTAGTTTTGTTATTTTTACTTTGTTATTTATTTTTATTTTGATACTTTTATCTATGTCAGTTCGGTAGATTACTGAGTTTGATAAATTTGTTAGTACTTCTTTGCTTGGGTGGTGATAGAGGTTATTTCTTCCTACGGATATTAATGATACTTTGGGGTTTATCTTGTTAATAAAGAGAGAGCTACTACTGGTGTTAGAACCATGATGGCCTACCTTTAAGAAAGATATATTAGTAAGATTATAATTATTGATTAGATATTCTTCTGTTTTAGATGAAGAGTCTCCCATGAATAGGAATTTATATTTTTGGTATTCAAAATAGGTTACGATACTATTATCGTTTTCATTACTAAATTCTTTTGTATTTAGAAGATACATATAACTACTAAGAAATGGTATTTTATTTATGTTATTGGTGTACTTGATATTTTTATTTTTTAGATGGGTTATTAATTCTACTTCTAGTTCTGTATAGTCTCCTTTATTTAGAATTACATTATCTACTTTGAAGTTATCTATTAGATAGAGGGCTCCGCCGATGTGATCTTCATCACCATGAGTTATTATTAGATAGTTTAGTTTACTTATACCGATGCTTTTTAGATAGATTATTATGTTATTTATGTCTATTCCTCTTCCGGTATCTATTAGGATATTTACTCTTTTACTTGGAGTACTTATTAACATGGAGTCTGCTTCACCGACATCAAACATTACTACTTCGAGGTTACTATTATATAGGGGAATTGTTTTATGAAATATTAGTAATATTAAGATTAAATAGTAGTGTTTCTTTTTACTTAGGATTAGGATTATTACTAGGTAGTATATTATTATTAAAATAATACTTGGTTTAGAGAGAATTAGTTTGAATATATTTATGTTTGATGTATATAGGGATATTTTTTCTAGGATACTGGTTATTAAATATAGTATATTATCTAATATTGGGAATATTAGTGTTAATAGTGATAATGGTAATAGTATTAGGCTTACTATGGGTACTATTATTATATTTAGTATAATACTTAGGAAGTTTATTTCATATGAGGTATATATATTTATTGGTAATGATACTAAGAAAGATATTAGGGATATATATATTATTTTTAGTAGTTTGTTATTTGTTTTATATTTATTTTTATATAGTATTAAGAAGAAACTTATGGTATAGGAATAGATAAAACCGATATCATATATTATAAAGGGATTAATTATGATACATAGTATTAGAGTTAATAATACTATGTCTATTTTCTTTATATTTAGTTTTAGAAGATAGTTTATACTTAGAAGGATATTCATTACTGTGCATCTTAGTAGTGATGTAGTATTACATAGTAATAGATATAATACTAGGAAGATATCTACTGTTATGTATTTTATTTTTTTATTATAGGTTATTCTATCTAAGTAGAAGTATATTATTGTAGTTATGAAATTAATATGGAAACCTGATACGGAGAATAAATGAGATATACCATTTATTTGATAACTTGTTTTTATTTCTTTATCTAGTTTGTTATCTCCGAATAATAGGGCTTTGATATAACTAGAGGACTTTAGATTATTTATTCTGGTATAGAGTAAGTTTTTTATGGTATATATATGGTTATTATTGTTTTGGATTTTATCTATTTTTGAGGCTTCAATTATATAGTATATTTTTTTATTATAGAGATATTTTTTATAGTTAAAATTATTGAAGATGTTATTGGTACTTGGTTCTTTTAGTACTCCTGTTACTTTGATTTTATCTCCATAAGAGAGATTATTAAATACTTTACTGGTATATTTATATGTTACTATTATTCTTTCTTTTGACTTAAGACTTATTCTTATTTGATTATCTTTTATGATGTAGTCTTCAACTATACCTATGAATTCTGTATCGCTATTATTAAATACTGATTTAAAGGGATAATACTTGGTGTATATTATGGTTATTATTAGGGTTAAGATAGTTAGTATTTTGAAGATATATCTAGACTGTAATATCATCTTTAATCTTTTCAAAGAGAGACTCTCCTATTCCATCGACATTTAATAGTTCTTCTTTGGTTTTAAACTTTCCTACTTCATTTCGATATTTGATTATGGCTTCGGCTTTTACATCGCCAATTCCGGTTAATGTAGTTAACTCTTCTATAGTAGCGGTATTTATGTTTATTAGATTACTATTGTTATTGTTATTATTTATACAAGCATTATTTTCTATATATGGACAGTTGCAGATACATACTTCTTGTTTGAATTTTTCTAGTACTTCTTCGGTACTATATATTATTATTGTCATTTCATCACTTACTATTTTGGCTAAATTTATATTACTAGTGTCTGCGCCTTCTTTTAAGCCTCCAGCGAGAGTGATGACATCGTTTACTCTGGAATTACTATCTACTTCGTATACTCCTGGATAATTTATCATTCCTTTGATATCTACAGTTACTTTGGTAGTAGGAATATTTTCTTTTGACTCTTCTGTTTCTTCTTCGTTATCTTCTTTGAAGATATCTATGACTTCTTCTTTGCTATTTTGATTATTTTTGTATATGACAAAAATGGTACCTCCTAATAAGAGAGTTATTATTGTTAATATTAATATTGTTTTTTTCAAATTACCTCCTTCTCTTTTCTATCTTATATATAACTCTCTATTATAATTATGTTTTTATGGTTAGTCAATGTTTTTTTAGTTTTTTTATTCACTTTAATTCTAGGGTATTAAAGTGCTGTTATTAGCCTTAGGTCTAATAACAGTGTATCCGAGATACCTATTATATATAAGAGAAGTATTTGATAATTATATTTTTATATAGTATAATGATGGTGGTGATATTATGTTTAGTATTAAGAATAATGATAAATATGAACTTATTATTAAGAACTCTAAGTTTATTTCTTTGATATTTAGAGTATACAATAAAGATGGAGTTAATGATATTTTAGATAGTATTAAAAAAGAGTATCCTAATGCTACTCATTATTGTTATGGATATGTTATTGATAGTGATGTTAGGGCTAATGATGATAATGAACCTTCAGGTACTGCTGGATATCCTATATTGAATCAAATTACTAGTAATAATTTAAATTATACTTTGATTGTGGTTATTAGATATTTTGGGGGTATTAAACTAGGAGCAGGTCCTCTTACTAGAACTTATGCTAAAGTAGCTAGAGAAGTTATTAGAGATAATAATATTATCGAGTTAGAAAAGGGTTATGATATAGATATTATTTTTAATTATAATGATATTAAAGATGTTGATTATATTCTTGGTAATTCTAAAGTTATTAATAAAAGTTTTGATGAAAATATTACTTATAATGTTTATGTTAATAAGAGTGTTTTAGATAAATTATCTAAATATAATACTATTATTAATAAAGAAATATATATAGAAAAGGAATGAGTTTGAATTCATTCCTTTTAATATCTTCCTAAACCTACTTTACTAAATACTTCTTCTAGTTTTTGTTTGGCTATTTTATTAGTTATTTCTTTTCCTCTATCTAGTATTTTATCTATTTCGGTACTATTTATTAATTCATTATACTTTGTTTGAATATTAGTTAGAACTTCTACAACTAAGTCAGCAACTTCTTTTTTTAGATTACCATAGTTATAGTCTTTAAAGTGTTCTTCTGCATCTTTTATACTTATTTCTTTGAGTGATGAATAGATAGTTAGTAAGTTTGATATTCCTGGTTTTGTTTCAGGGTTATAGTAGACTTTTGATTCACTATCTGTTACAGCACTCATTATTTTCTTTCTGATTGTTTTTTCGTCATCTAATAGAAGGATTACTCCTTTATATGTTTCGTCGCTCTTACTCATTTTTTTAGTGGGATTTTGTAAGTCCATTATTTTGGCTCCTACTTTAGGTATTAATGGTTCTGGTATTTTGAATGTTTCTCCATAGTTTTTGTTAAATCTTTCGGCAATGTTACGGGCTAGTTCAACGTGCTGTTTTTGATCTATTCCTACTGGTACGTAGTCGGCATCATATAGTAATATATCTGAAGCCATTAGGATTGGATATGTAAATAGTCCTACAGTTACATTTTCTCCTTTACTTGTTTTATCTTTATACTGAGTCATACGTGAGGCTTCGCCCATGTAGGTGTTACATTCTAATACCCAAGATAGATTAGCGTGATATAGATTTTCTGATTGTAAATATATTATATTTTTATCTGGGTCTACGCCACAGGCTAAATATAAGGCTACATTCTTTCTTATTCTTTCTTTTAATAAATCATGATCTTGTTTTACTGTGATAGCGTGCATATCTGGTACAAAAAGAAATGATTCATACTCTTCTTGTCTTTCAATAGTACCTTTTATACCGCCAATGTAACTACCTAAAGTTAATTCTCCGCTTGGTTTTAAGCCTGTTAATATTCTTTTCATAAAATACACCTTCTTCCCTCTAATTATATAATATTATAAATTTTTTTTCAATATCTTTACATATTTTACTTATTTTGATATACTTTTAGAGTGAGGTAGATATATGAGAACATTTTTTAGCTATTTTTTATTATTTTTAATTTATTCTTTTGTTGGATGGGCTATTGAAGTTGTTGTTACTTTTAATAAGGAAAAGAGATTTGTTAATAGAGGTTTTATGCTTGGACCTTATTGTCCTATATATGGATTTTCCTCAATTATTATGATTTTATACCTTAGTAGATATCGTAGTAGTTTTGTTACTGTATTTCTTTTAGCGGTCGTTGTATGTTCGTTAATGGAATATTTGGTTAGTTATCTTATGGAGAAGTTATTTAAGGCTAGATGGTGGGATTATAGTAATAGGAAGTTTAATATTAATGGAAGAGTATGTTTAGAGAATTCTATTTGGTTTGGTTTACTTGGAGCTCTTCTTATATATATAGTTAATCCTTTCTTATCTAGTGTTATTGCTAAGATTAGTGATAAAACATTAATAATTGTTGGTAGTGTGTTACTTGTTATATTTATTACTGATTTGATTATATCTCTTAATGTTACATTTAAAATTAAACATACTATTACTAAGCTTGTTAAGAAGGATAGTACTGAAGATTTAAATCATAAAGTAAGAGAAATTATTAATAGTAAACTTCTTAATCGTAGATTAGTTAAAGCTTTTCCTAAGATTAAAATTAAGGTTAAAGATAAAGTTATTGATTTAAAAAATAATATTAAAGAAAAAATAGAGAAAATTTAATTCTCTATTTTTTTAGTTTTCTTTTTAACATATTTAGTATTCTTCTGAAAAGATTCTTGGCATCAGCACTAATTAAATATAATATTATCATAGTTATTAAGGTTACTAAGATGAATACTATACCTAGTTTTATTATTGTACTTATAAAGCCTGTACTTATACTTACGAAGTATGATTCTACTGGTGTTAGGATTAATGATAATATGGTAAATAATAATATTGTTATGATAAAGTATTTTAGAACATCTATTAATTTTACTTCTTTTAATATTTTCTTGGTAACTAGATTTGTTTTTAGGAAAATATTTACTAAGAAAGCAATTGCAGTACCTAATAATATTCCATTTATTCCAAAGAAGTTTATTAGTATTATTGATAATACTAAGTTAGTAATGGCACATATAAAGATGTGTTTTTTATTATCTTTAAATAGGCCATCGGCATTTATTAAGGCCACTAGGGGATAATACATGATATTTAGGAATAATGTTGAGGTAAATAGTACTACTGTTAAATAACTTAGTATGTAGTTTTCTTTTCCTACCCATACTGAGACAAAGCCTCTTATTCCTATCATAAATGTTATTGACATACTAAAGGCTATTAAGATAAATAACATTAGGAATTCTTTGAATAATGGATATACTCTATCATCTTCTTTTTTAGCAAAGACATTACCAAAAGAATATACACTTGATAGTTCTACTCTTGAGGCTACTTCATTTAGGAATCTTAATATATAGTTATATGTTGTATAGATACTTACCATTACTGGGCCATTGAAGGCCATTAATAATAAGGCATCGACGTTATTTAATACTAGGTAGCCTATTTGTGTCCAAGCTAAATCTTTGGTCATTTTTACCATGCTAGTATCTTTTCTAGCTATTTCATGAAGATATGGATATTTCTTTTTGACTACTATTCTGTTTATTATTTCTTCGAGTATCTTCATTATTAAGATTACGATAGCTATTGATTCTAGTGTTCTAAATTTTACTGTTACTACTACTATTAGGATGTCACATAGTATTTTTACTCCATTGAATACTAGGGAATATACATATTTTTCTTGGGCAGCACATAATACGGCTTGATATGTTTGACCTCTTCCAAAATATGATATTAGGTATGATGTTGATATTATGAAGAAGCATATTAAAGCGGATGCTTTATAACCTTCTTCAAAGTGGTAGAAGAGATATAATCCTAGTGTTACTAGGCATATTATTCCTAATATTACAAAGGCTATTATTCTAAATACTTTTCTTGCTCCGCCATATATGGCATTTATATTATCTTTATTTTTATCTGCGAATGGTTTATATAAACTATAGGTAACGGCTTCAGAAAAGCCCATTTGAGCTAAGAAGACATAAGATATTATTTGATTTATGGTTTGATAATAGCCATTACCAACGTCTCCGATATAGTTTATTAAAACATCCATTTTTACTATACCTATTACTCCAATTATTAGGTATGGTAAAATATCACATATCATATTTAAAAATATTTTTTTTGTTCTCATATTTCACTTCCTACATATATATGATACCACAAATTGGAATTTATATAAAGAGAAAGATTATATTTGACATATTTAAATATTTATTCATTACTGTTATTTTCATACATTATAAGGGCAGAAAAACAATATATTTGTTCTTCACCATAGATACTACATGAACTATTAAATTTTATATCTATTATATCGATATTATTTTCTTTGATAAAATTATTTATAGATTCTTCTAGATCTTTTTCATGTCCTTCATCTATTACTTTTACTTTCATGATATCACCAAAAAAAGTATATAACATTTGTTATACACTTTTTGTCATTTTTTAGCCTCTATTTACTTCGTAATATATTTTATTTAAATCATTGTTATCATCAGTATATTCTAGGTATAATTTAAACTTAGTATTGGAAATATCATTGGTAGTTTGAATGTGACCATTTAAGACTATTTTATCTTCACTACCTGCTGGTAATTCTTGTGGCTTGTCAAATATTCCTACTGATGGATAGGCTTCTTCATTAACGAAATCATGAATAAGTAGTGCTTTGACATTATGCATATTTATTTTGGGATTATCTATTACTAAGTTATAGTCAGTTATTTCTTCGTCTACTCTTTCAATGTTAAAGTATACGTTAAAGTCTAGAGTCTCTTCACCATTAAATATATCTCTTTGTTCTAATTCGTCTTTGTATTCTAAGTAAGCTATTTTACTTTCTTCTTCTTGATTAGTGCAGCCTATTAATATAAATAATAATGGTATTATTATTAATAGTTTTTTCATTTTATTTGTTCCTCTATTCTTAGAAGTCTATTATATTTTGATAGGCGTTCTCCTCTTGACATTGAGCCTGTTTTTATTTGGCCTAGATTTAGTCCTACGGCAAAATCTGATATGTAGTTATCTTCTGTTTCACCGCTACGATGAGATATTATTGTTTTATAGTTATTTTCTCTTGCTAGTTTGATTGTTTCTAAGGTTTCAGTTACTGTACCTATTTGATTTAATTTTAGTAGGATAGCATTTGCTATACCTAGGTCTATACCTTTTTGTAATAGTTTTTTATTGGTTACGAATAGGTCGTCTCCAACTAACTGGATATTTGATAGTCTATTTGTTAATAGTTTCCAGCCCTCAAAATCTTCTTCAGCCATACCATCTTCTATTGAGATTATATGATATTTATCTACTAATTTTTCATAATAACTAATTAATTCTTCTCTAGTGTATTCTTTTCCTTCAAGTAAGTATGTATCTTTTTCTTCATCATAGAACTCTGATGCGGCAACATCTAGAGCTATATTTATATCTTTACCTAGAGTATATCCTGATTTGGTTATAGCTTCTTTAATTAGGTCAAGAGCCTCCTCGGCATCATCTATTAAAGGGGCAAAGCCGCCTTCATCACCTACTCCGCAAAGTAAATCTTTTTCTTTTAAAATGCTCTTTAGGGTATTGAATACTTCTGAACCCATTCTTAAGTTTTCTTTATATTCTTCTTTATTTGGTACAATCATGAATTCTTGGAAATCTAATTTGTTACTGGTATGAGCTCCGCCATTTAAGATATTCATCATACATTTTGGCATACTATATTCTTTTCCTAAATATTCATATAATTCTAAGCCTTTGTATTTAGCGGCTGCTTTTAGATTGGCTAGAGATACTCCAAGTATAGCATTGGCTCCTAGTACTGATTTATTATCTGTACCATCTAATTCTAACATAATATTATCTATTTCTTTTTGATTTAAACTATCTTTACCAATTAGACTTGGTTTTATAATATTATTTACGTTAGATACTGCTTTTAATACTCCTTTTCCGTGATATCTATTTTTATCGTTATCCCTTAATTCTAAGGCTTCATTTTTACCAGTAGAGGCTCCACTTGGTACTGAGGCTACTCCAACTATTCCTGATTCTAGAGTTACTTCTACTTCTACTGTAGGGTTTCCTCTTGAATCTAATATTTCTCTTGCATATATATTTTTTATCTTACTCATAATTTATCCTCCATAATTATTATAAAATATATGAATTAAAAAGTAAAGAAAAAAAGAACACTTGGTTCTTAATAAGAGTCTACATTTATTTTAACTAATTTGTTATCTTTATTAAATGAAGCTGCTTGTACTATGGTTCTGATTGAATTTATTGTTTTACCACCATGGCCTATTACTTTAGGCATATCTTCACTAGATACCATTACTTCAATTAATACTGTGTTATCTTCATCAGATTCGAACTCTTTTACTGATACTGATTCGCTATCATTTACTAATCCTTTAATGATTAGTTCAGTTAAACTTACTAAATCGTTCATTATTTACCTTGCTTTTCTTCGTGGAATTCTTTCATAATTCCTGCTTTACTAAATAAATTTTTAACTGTATCAGTAGGTATAGCTCCTTTTCTAAGCCATTCTTTTGCAGCTTCCTTATCTATATTAATTTCAGCTGGTGTAGTTAAAGGATTGTATGTTCCTATTTTTTCAACGATTCTACCATCTCTTGGACTTCTTGAATCTGCAACTACTACACGGTAAAAAGGTGCTTTCTTAGCTCCCATTCTTGTTAATCTTATTTTTACTGCCATCTTCTATCCCTCGCTTTCATTCAGTATTTTATCACAAAAAAAATATACTGTCAACCTTTTTTTGTTACAGTATATATTATGTCTATAAAGATGCTTCTATTCTATCGCCACTTACGGCTTCAAAGCCTACTACTCCGGAATAGTTCTTTGAATAGTCTGCTGTTTGCATGGTATTTGTTTCTGTTATCCACATTACTAGATAGTATTCTATATTGGTACTATTTATAGTGGTATTTACATTGTTTGATCCTTTTTTGAAGTATACTTTTTGATTTGCTGTTAATGATGGTGTTAAGACATCAGTTACAGCATTATAACTAGTATCATATATTTGATATTTTAAGTTACCTGTTGTATAGGTTGTACTGCTTGTTTTTAAGTAACCAGTTAAATTGAATGGATTTCCGGTATTTGATAAGGTTAATTTATATAAAGAACATACTTCATAACCACTTTTATCGATACATTTATTGGTGTTTTTTATAGCGGTTACTACTAGTGAGTCTTTTAGTGGTACCATATTAGTAGATTTGTGTACTGTTGTTAAGGCTAAACTAACACTAAATTTAGCGGCATTTCCTGATACAGTAGTGGTATCCTGAGCGGATGCTGCTAGATAAGCAAATGTTGTACTTGTTGTTACTACTATTACGATAGCTAGGACTAAGCATACTGAACTGAATAGTTTTTGTTTCATACTAGACACCTCCTAGATGGGAGATATCATTACTACTATCTTCATAACCATTTACTGTAGCAGTTAATCTTCCTCCAGTTACTGAACTAAATGTTATTACTGCAGAGAAGCTTCCTCCAGCATCTGTATCATTTTGATCTTTATCTAGATTTGTTAACCATATTATTAATTTGAATTTTCTTGAAGTACTATTTAATTCTGTGGCTTCTCCTAATAAGAAGTGTTCTCCTAATGGTAAATCTTTTGTTTCTCCATTTGGTACACTAGTTTTACTTAAATATACATTATCATTTTCATCTAATATCATATAACTTAGATTTTCTATTTTACTTACATTAAAATCTATTTTACCTATAACATCTTGACTTTTATTGAAGTTATATACTTCAAATTCATATAATGAACAAGCTCCATTACCATAATCATCTATACAATTTTGCTTATATGCTTTCATTATATCACTATCATTAGTAGGAATTAATTTATGTCCTGTACTAAGTGCTGATACACTTAGTCCTAATCTTACTTTACCTGCTTCTACTGCTAGAGCATTCATTTTACTCATATTTCTTGTACTAAAATATGAGAATGTTGCTCCTATTAACAATATAAGAGTACTGAATATTGTAGTAATTAGTAAAAAGATATTTACTTTATTTTGTTTTATATCTTGTTTCATATACCGACCATTCCTTACTATAAATATAATATCAAATATTTTGTTTTTTTTCAAGTAATTTATTTATTTTTTTCACTTTAATTCTTGGGTATTAAAGTGCTATTATTAGCCTAAGGTCTAATAATAGTGTATCTACATACCTATTATATATAAGCATAATCTATATATTAAAAGAAAGATATTAGTTATACCTTTCTTAGTAAAAGATTATAAAGAGGATTGTTATTTTATTAAACTGCAAGTTAATAAGGTTTAAGGTGCCTATTATCAAGTTTTTCCTGCCAAAGTTATTTCAAATTAATTGCTTACGCACTTAATTTGTACGGATTGCTCGAAGTTCCATCTCCTGAACCTAGCGCAATATTAGAGGTAAGATAAATGGTTGGAACGACGTCATTATCATTTGACACATTACCGTAGAAGCCGTTGCCACCGTTCACAGCGCCAGTCGAATACACATTAAACGCATTACTAGCAGAACCAGATTTAGGATTTAATAACCATGAATAAAAAGTACTTAAATTTGTTTTCATCCAGTTATTTGAGGTACAAGTTGAATCACTATAACTGTCCAATGTTTGTGTACACTTACTAAAATCTGCTGCATAGCCATAATCACTTGGATATGCTAATGCTATTTTCCCAGTCCATGTTGTCGGTCTTCCAGTATATACTCTTGTTCCTCTTTCATAACCATAAATTTGATTTGGATATATTTGATTTGTACTCCAACCGCCAAGATTCCATGTCACTTCTGATATAAGATTTCTTGTTGTATCATTTTTTATTCCGGTACTTGTGAAATCACAATCTTTTGTAGCATTGTCTAAGCCACTATAACATTTACCTGATGCACTATTCCAATATAAACTCTGCCCTAAGCCATTATCGTTAGAATCTGTTGTATAATAATCACTCGAATTTAAAAGTTTCATTAACCTTGCTGTAGTCCAATCATTTTTACCATAACCATCTTCTGCACCAGTACTTCTATTTTTATTATCCCAAGAATACTTTCCAATAGATCCATTTCTTATTATTTTTAATTTACCATTAAATACACCAATTATTCGCCATGTTTCACAGGTACTGGATGTTTGATTACTATAATCAGAACAATTAAAGTATATATAGTTATTAGGACTTGCTCCATAATATCTTATATTGCCACCATCTAAATCTGTCGTGACACCTCCTAGTCTATCATTCATTAATGATACTGATGATGCTGTGTTATATGTAATGCTATTATTTGTTATTGTTGTTTTTGGAGCATTAGTATATAGTTCTATAATAGTGTCGGCTGCTGTTGGCGTTTTAACTACTGCTCCTTCTCCATCAGCATGTAATTTAAAATTAAACTCTTTACCCATCATGGTACTAGGATTTACATAGTTTGCTCCGTCTATCCAAATATATAATGTATAACTAGTATTTGATGTAGATATACTTTCATTAGTTAATAATGTTATATGTTTAGTACTATTGGTACTACAATCTGTTGTATTACTATTTAGATATGTTTCACTAAAGTTGCCTTCTTTTACTTTAGTTGTACCTTTATAGAATTCATATCTAAAACTTACATCTTTTAATTCGGTTCCTATACTTGTTATATCTAAGTACATATTAAATGTTAAACCTGTAGTATCTGCTTTTACTTT